>JAEEGI010001474.1_pt1 | contig 58611 bp, 49 predicted proteins | sample 8958751 | NCBI WGS metagenome assembly JAEEGI01 (sample SAMN16246545, study PRJNA631951) | gut metagenome | biome: gut microbiome; feature: rumen; material: KS-attached | host: Bos | place: Iran: Karaj | collected 2018-10
TCACCCCCGAGCTGCTGAAGATCATGGCGGACTATGTGCCCGTGGAGATCAAGAAGATCGCCGAGGCCATGCGCGTGGAGCTCACCGGCAAGGAGACCAACCTGGAAGTGGCCGAGAAGATCGGCGATGTGATCCATGACATGATGCGTCAGTGCCAGGTCAAGACGCTGGCCGGCTACGGCGCCACCAAGGAGCAGGTCGTCGCCGGCGCGCCCCTGATCGTGGCCGCCCGTCACCTGTGGCCCAAGTGCCCCGTCTATGTGGACAAGGAACTGACCGTGGAAGACGCCGCGAAGTTCCTGGAAGCCATCTGGGACGGCTACAAGGGCTGAGACATCTGAGCAGAAATGGGGCGCATAGGTGCTATGCGCCCCATTTTTTAAAGGAGAGAAGAAATGAAGATCCTATTGGTCAACGGCAGCCCCCACGAGCACGGCTGCACCGATGCCGCCCTCCGGGAGGTGGCCTCCGCAGCGGAGGCCGAGGGCTTGGAGACCGAATTCTTCTGGATCGGCAATCAGCCCATCAACGGCTGCATCGGCTGCCGCCGATGCCGGGACGGGCACTGCCTTTTCGGCGGGGAAGACGGGGTCAACGCCCTCATTGACCGGATCAATGCCTGCGACGGAGTCGTCATAGGCTCCCCGGTCCACTTCGCCGGCCCGGCGGGCAATCTCCACAGCGTTCTGGACCGGGTGTTTTACGCCAAGCGTTCCTTCGCAGGGAAGCCCGGCGCGGCGGTCCTCAGCTGCCGGAGAAGCGGCGGCACCGCCTCCTTCGATGTGCTGAACAAGTATTTCACCATTTCCGCCATGCCCATCGTCTCCAGCCGCTATTGGAACGTCGTCCACGGCAACACCCCGGAGGAGGTCCGGAAGGACGAGGAGGGCATGCAGGTGATGCGCACCCTGGGCCGGAACATGGCCTGGCTCTGTAAGTGCATCGAAGCCGGGAAGCGCTCGGGCGTCGAGTTCCCACCCCCGGAGCAGCACTTCGCGTTCACCAATTTCATTCGTTGAGGCTGGAAGCAATGACAGATTTTGAGAAAAAGTATTACTGGGACCGGCGGGGCTCCGGCTGCGCCAAGTGGGACGGCATGAAGATGGGCTTCGGCGCGGACGACCTCATCGCCATGTGGGTGGCGGACATGGATTTCCGCTGCCCCGACAGCGTGCGGGAGGCCATGTCCAAGCTGGCGGAGATGAACACCTACGGCTACAACTTCCCCTCCTTCTCCTATTACAAGGCCTTCATGGACTGGGAGCAGAAGCGCCACGGCTATCAGGTCGAACAGCCCTGGATCCGCTACACCCCCGGCGTGGTCTGCGGCATCTACCGCTTCCTGGGAGCGCTCACGGCACCGGGTGACGCCTGCATCATCCTCAGTCCCTGCTATTATCCTTTCATGAGCGCCGTGGAGGATACGGGGCGAAGGCTGGTCTGCTCCATGCTGAAAAACGAAGGCGGCGTCTACACGCCGGACTTCGAGGATTTCGAGGCGGTCATCCTCCGGGAAAAGGTGAAGGCCTTCGTCTTCTGCTCCCCCCACAACCCCGTGGGGCGGGTGTGGAAGAAGGAGGAGATCGCCCGCCTGCTGGAAATCTGCGAGAAGCACGGGGTCTACGTGATCTCCGACGAGATACACCATGACCTGGAGCTGACGGGGAAGCACGTGCCCACCCTCAGCGCCTATCCCTGCGAGAAGTTCACCGTGATGCTCACCGCCGCCAGCAAAACCTTCAACATGGCGGGGCTGAGCCATTCCATTGCCGTGGTGCCGGATGAGACCATCCGGAAGAAATACGACGCCTATGTGAAGCCCTTCACGGGCATGAACGCCAATATGACGGGCTATATCGCCATCGAGGCCGCCTACCGGGGCGGGGAGGAATGGCTGGAGGGCTGCCTTAAGCTGCTGCGCTCCAACGCGAAATATGCCGAGGAGACCCTGAAGGCCGCCCTGCCGAAAATCGTGGTGAGCCCTCTGGAGGGCACCTATCTCCAGTGGGTGGACCTGGGGGCCTATCTGAAGCCGTCGGAGCTCAAGGCCGTGGTGCAGGATGAGTGCCGCATCGCGGTGGACTGGGGCCACCAGTTTTTCCCCTCCGAATCCAAGTGCGAGGGGGACAGGCTGGCCGCGGAAGCGGGAAAGGCCGACGCCCACATCCGTCTGAACCTGGCGACCTCGCGGGAGAATGTGGTTTTGGCGGTAACGCGGCTCATCGAGGCGATCAAAAAGCGCGGATAAATCCCCGGATAAGCAATCGTTGAAAGGAAGTGACCGGAAATGGCAAAGACGCTGGTGCTGGCGGAAAAACCCTCCGTGGGCAAGGAGCTGGCAAGGGTCCTTGGCGCGGGAAAAGGCGGCGAGGGCTATATGGAAGGGCCGCAGTATATCGTCACCTGGGCCCTGGGCCATCTGGTCACCCTGGCAGACCCGGAGGAATACGACGCGAAGTATAAGACCTGGGACATGGAGACCCTGCCCATGCTGCCGGAAAAGCGGAAGCTGGTCGTCATAAAAGAGACCTCCCGCCAGTACCGGGTGGTGCAGGGCCTCTTGAAGCGGCCCGACGTGGGGGAGCTGGTCATCGCCACGGATGCGGGACGGGAAGGGGAGCTTGTGGCCCGCTGGATCCTGGAAAAGGCAGGCTGGAGAGGCAAGACGAAGCGCCTGTGGATCTCCTCCCAGACGGACAGGGCTATCCGGGAGGGCTTTCAGAACCTGCGCCCCGCCAAGGATTACGACAACCTCTACCGCTCCGCCGAGGCCCGCAGTCAGGCGGACTGGTATGTGGGCCTGAACGTCACCCGCGCCCTCACCTGCCGCTACGGGGCTTCCCTCTCCGCGGGGCGGGTGCAGACCCCCACCCTCAGCCTTTTGGTGGAGCGGGAAAAGGAGATACGGGACTTTGTGCCCAAGGAATTCTACAGCGTCTCCGCGAAGACGGAGGCGGGCTTCGAAGCGCTCTACCGGGACGGCAAGGGCCAGAGCCGCATGTCCGACAAAGCAGCCGCCGAAGCTCTGGCGGCCAGGCTGAAGGGGAAGACGGCCCGGATCACCGCCCTGAAAAAGCAGGTGAAGCAGGTCCCGCCCCCTGCGGCCTACGACCTGACGGAGCTGCAGCGGGACGCCAATAAGAAATACGCCTACTCCGCCAAGGAGACCCTGAACCTGATCCAGAGCCTCTATGAACACCACAAGCTGCTGACCTATCCGCGGACGGACAGCCGCTATATCTCCGACGACGTGGTACCCACCCTGCCGGAGCGGCTGCAGGCCATGCGCTTCGGGGACTACGCACCCCTGGTGAACAAGCTGCTGCGCAGCCGACCCCTGCAGACGAAATACCTGGTGAACAACGCCAAAGTGACGGACCACCATGCCATCCTCCCCACGGAGGAGCCGGCGGATTTCCGCTATCTCAGCGGCCCGGAGCAGAACATCTATGACCTGGCGGCCCGCCGTTATCTGGCGGTGCTGCTGCCGCCCTTCTCCTATGAGGAGATCGAGCTGACCCTTTCCTGCGAGGGGGAGACCCTGCGGGCCAAGGGACGGCGGGTGCTGGAGGAGGGCTGGCACGCGGCCTACGGCAGCGCGCTGCCCGAGGATGAGGAGGAAGAAGAACGGAGCCAGAACCTGCCGGAGCTCCGGCAGGGAGATGTCCTCCGCCTGCGGGACGTGCGCCTCATCACCGGCAAGACTTCCCCGCCCGCCCGCTACACGGAGGCCGCCCTGCTGACGGCCATGGAGCATCCCAGCGCCACGGGGGCGGACAAGAAGACCCTGGAGGAGACCGGCGGTCTCGGCACCCCCGCCACCAGGGCGGACATCATTGAAAAGCTGCTTTCCTCCTTCTATGCCGAGCGCAGCGGCAAGAGCCTGGCGCCCACCTCCAAGGGAACGCAGCTGGTCTCCCTGGTACCGGAGGAGCTGCGCAGCCCTCTGCTGACGGCGAAGTGGGAAAACCGCCTCAGCGCCATCGCCGCGGGGAAGGAATCCCCGGAGAGCTTCATCCGGGAGATGAAGGATTATGCTGCCCGCCTGGTGACGGAGGTCAAGGCCGCCCAGGGGCAGTACCGCCACGACAACGCCACGAAGGAACGCTGCCCCGACTGCGGGCAGTTCCTGCTGGCGGTGACGGGGAAGAAGGGCAATAAGATGCTGGTCTGCCCCGACCGGACCTGCGGCTACCGCAAGAGCCTCAGCGTCGTCACCAACGCCCGCTGCCCCAACTGCCACAAAAAGCTGGAACTCCGGGGCGAGGGGGACAAGCGGATGTTCGTCTGCGTCTGCGGATATCGGGAGAAGCTTTCCGACTTTGAGAAGCGCAGGGAGGACAAGGGCGCGGGCAAGCGGGATGTGCAGAAGTATATGGCTTCCCAGGAGCGCGGCGGGGGTAATACCGCCCTGGCGGACGCCCTGCGGAAGTGGCAAGAGGAACAGTGAGGTCGAAGGAACGTGGATTTGACTGAAAAACAGCTGAGCCGGAGAGTGCTCTACACCGGACCGGTGTTCACCGTCACGAAGGATGATATCCTCCTACCGGACGGAACACAGGGGTATCGTGACCTGGTCCATTCCCTGGGGGGCGTGGTGATCCTGCCCCTGGACGGGGAGGGGAACGTGACCCTGGTGCGGCAGTTCCGCTATGCCCACGGCAGGGTGCTGCTGGAAGCGGTGGCCGGAAAGCTGGAGCCGGGAGAGGAGCCCTTTCCGGCGGCGCAGCGGGAGCTGCGGGAGGAGACGGGCTTCACCGCGCAGCGGTGGGATTTCCTGGGGGCCATCGAGACCAGTCCGGGATTTCTCACGGAAAGGCTGTATCTCTATCTGGCCAGAGACCTCACCTCCGGCGAGCGGCACCTGGACGAGGGGGAATTCCTTGAGCCGGTGCGCTGCAGCCTGGAGGAGGCGGCGGCCATGGCTGCCGACGGGCGCATCAGCGACGCCAAGACCATGGCGGTGCTGCTGCGGGCCATGCACTGTGTACAGGAGGGAGACTGACATGTCCAAAAAGATCCTGGTGGTGGACGACGAGCCCAATATCGTGGATATCCTCCGCTTCAACCTGCAGCGGGAGGGCTACGAGGTCGTTGCCGCCTACGACGGGCAGGAAGGCCTGGACAAGGCCCGGAGCGAAGGGCCGGACCTGATCCTGCTGGATGTGATGCTGCCCATGCTGGACGGGTTCCAGGTCTGCGAGGAGCTGCGCAGGACCGACCGGCTGACCCCCATCATCATGCTCACCGCCCGGGAGGAGGAACGGGACCGGGTCATGGGCCTGGAGCTGGGGGCGGACGACTATGTGGTGAAGCCATTCTCCGTGCGGGAACTGCTGGCCCGGGTGCGCACCAACATCCGCCGGACGGCGGTGCTGACGGAGGAGGCCGCCCCGGCGGAGGAAACGAACCTCCTGCGCGCGGGCAGGATCATCGTGGACCCGGACCGGCAGATCGTGCTGAAGGACGGGCAGAGCGTGGATGTGAGCCAGCGGGAATTCGAACTGCTGCGGCTGCTGGCCGCCAGCGCGGGCACCGTGTTCTCCAGGGAACAGTTGCTGAGCCAGGTGTGGAATTACGATTATTACGGGGATACCCGGGCCGTTGACGTGGCGGTGCGGCGGCTGCGGGAAAAGCTGGAGGACGACCCGGCTTCCCCCAGCCTCCTGTGTACCCGCCGCGGCGGAGGGTATTATCTCAGCGGAGAGTGAGGCAAAACGAAACTTCAGATACGTTTTGCCGCAGGTCGATGCCCGGGATTTGAAAACCGAATTCCCATCAATCAGGAGATGCTTGGGATGCCGAAAGCCTACCATGTGTTTCGATCCCTGATCCTTTTGGGAGCAGAGCGTCAAAGGCTCAATAATCTGGTGGAAAGCGGTGATGTTCCTTGACGAGAAAACAGCAAAACAGACGGTTGGCCGCCGTTAAAACAGCGGACGCCATCAACGCCATCGAGGGCGTTCCGATTTCCGATTACGCCAAAAAACTATCCGCGAGCTGGGCCCGGGGAGAATTGACGGGCGATCAAATGCGTACGGCCCTTTCCATTTATCACAGGACGATCGCTGATCAGGTACGCAGACATGCCTGATTTATATTTGTATGAGGATGCACCGGTTCTCCGAAACAAGCTGGAGATTCGAGATGAAAAGACGCTGGATCTGATCGAAGCGGAGCAGTCCCGCCAGAACATGATGCTTCTGTATGAAGCCGGTTTCCATGATTTCAGCCCGGAAGGCCTATGCGAAATCCACAAAGCCCTTTTCGGCGATATTTATGATTGGGCCGGGCAATACCGGATCATCAATATCGAGAAGCGAGAGCGGCTCCTTGCCGGGAAAAGCGTCTGGTACAGCAACGCCGAAGACATCGGCATCGACCTTGAGAAAGCATTCGCTGCCATAAGGGCCCTTGATTGGCAGCGGATGGATAAGGAGCAGTTTGTTTTTGCATTGGCAAGGCAATTCCCCAGAATTTGGCAGGTCCATCCATTCCGTGAAGGCAACACTCGGACCGTAGTAATGATGCTGACCTTCTTTGTGGAGGATCATGGCTACTGGCTGGATCAGGAATTGTTGGCAGCCTGTGCAGGCTATGTCCGGGATTCTTTCGTCATGGCGTCGCTGGACAAATACTCCGAATATGCGCATCTGGAAAAGATTTTGAGGGACGCGGTCTGCGAAGAACCGGTTATATATGATGAAACAACGTTGGAAACACCGGAAAAGCCCGAACGGACAGAGAAGTATCGGAAGTATCAGAAAGAGACCTACGAACCCCTGCCGCACTCCAAGCGGGAAGAATGATCGCTGTTTTCTGCGCGCTTTAGGATGCGAACTCAGTAAGGTTGTTCATGCAGCTTGATATGAAAGAGAGGTGACTTGCCCCGTGCGGAGAGGACTGCATTTCAAAGTGGTACTCATTATGCTGGTGCTCATCGTCGCGCTGATGCTGGTGGTCAGCGCTTTCCTCATCCGCGGCGTCACCCGCTTCTATCTGCAGCAGTTCTACCTTCAGATGCAGAGCGCCTTCAGCAAGACGGAATTCGTGCAGGAGCTGCGCGCCGCCGCGGACCCGGAGGGAGTCGGCAGCATGGCGGAGATACTCAACGCCTATTCCGGCGCTTTGGGCATCGAAGAAAACACGCGGGCATTCTATATCCTCACCGGCGACACGGGGAGGCTGCTCTATGCCTCCGACGGGAGCGACAGCCTTCCTCTGACGCCCAACATCATCACCGCGCTTACCGGCGCGGAGGGCTATGCCAGCAGCATGGCCGCGGACTACATGGATGTGGCGCTGCCCATCCGGGGAGAGGGGGGCAGCTATGTCGTCTGCGTCCGCGACAACCGGCAGACGGCGGCGGCTCTGACGGGAGATATGCTGACCGTCATCCTGGAAGCCCTGGTGATCGGCCTTGTCATCTCCGTGCTTCTCAGCTTCCTCCTGGCAAAGACCATGGTGCGGCCCATCCAGAGCCTGACGAGGGCGGCCCGCAACATGGCCTCCGGCGATTTCTCCCAGCAGATCGAGGTGACGGCCGCCGACGAGATCGGCATCCTCACCCGAACCTTCAATGAAATGGGCAGCCGCCTCCACGACACCCTCCTGGACATCGAATCCGAGCGCAACAAGCTGGCGACCGTCTTCCTCCATATGACCGACGGTATCGTGGCCTTCTCCGGGGACGGGGAGGTCATCCAGGTGAATCCGGCTGCGGAACGGCTGCTGGATGTGGATTTCTCCGGCGTCACCCGCCATTTCGGCGAGATATTCGGGGATATCGCCTCCCTGGAGCAGGCACGGGCCATGAAGAACGACGAGGTCATTGAAGGAGAAAAGGAGATCGGAAGCCGCAGCCTGGATATCTTCCTGGCTCCCTTCTACGGGGAGGGCGTCCAGGGCGGCATCCTGGCCGTCATCCACGACGTGACGGCCCAGCGCCGCAGCGACGAGCAGCGGCGGGAATTCGTGGCGAATGTCTCCCATGAGCTGCGCACCCCCATCACCAATGTCCGCTCCTATGCCGAGACGTTGGTGGACGCGGGGCAGGACATGCCGCCGGAGACGGTGGAAAGCTTCCTGGGCGTCATCCTTTCCGAGAGCGACCGCATGACCAAGATCGTGCAGGACCTGTTGGCCCTCAGCAAGTTCGACGCCGGCGAAGTGGATTTCCGCCTGGAGCCCTTCGACGCCTGCCAGAGCGTGCGCAAGGTCTACGAGGCCATGCGGCTGGATGTGGCCAAGCACGGTCTCGCCCTGAATCTCAGCCTGCCGGCCGCCCCAGCCTGGGTCCTCGGCGACCGGGACCGCATCGAGCAGGTCATCATCAATATCGCGACCAACGCCGTTCGCTATACCGCCAAGGGGGGCAGCGTGGAGATGTCCGTCGCCCCGGCGGAGGGCGAGGTGCTCATCGCCGTATCCGACACGGGTATCGGCATCCCAAAGGAGGATATCCCCCGCATTTTCGACCGGTTCTACCGGGTGGACAAGGCTCGCTCCCGCGCCATGGGAGGCACGGGCCTGGGCCTGAGCATCGCCTTTGAGATCGTCCGCCGTCACAACGGACGCATGGAAATCGAAAGCGAAGTGGGGAAGGGAACCACCATGACGGTCCATCTGCCCTGTCTGGACCCGGAGGAGCGCAGCCATGAAGCGGTTTAAGGAGCCGCTGAAAACGCTCCTGATCCTGCTGCTGACGGCCTCCGCCGTGTTCCTGGCCTGGAAGGGCAGCCTTTTCAGCGCCTTTTTCCCGGAGATCAAAAGCGCCGTCACAGCCCCGCCGGAGCAGGACGAGCAGAGCTTCACCGCGGCGGTCCTGCCGATGACCGCCGCTGTCACCGGACCCGGCGGCATGTGCTGCGGCGTGAAATACGACGCTTCCGCCATGGCGGAGCTGTATGAGGGCTTCAGCGCCATCCTGTCCGAGACTCTGGGCAGCGCGGAGGAGCCGGCGGTCATCAGCCGTGTGGTATGGCAGGACCGGCTCCAGGAAGAAAGCCTTTTCCTGGATTACGGCTTCCCCCTGCCCATCTCCGCCCTGGCGGCCTGGGTGGGCGTGGAGGCGGACTGGGCCGGAAAGGAGACCGGCAGCGCTTTTCTGCTGGACCATGGCAGCGCCGGAACCGTCCGTCTCAGCTACCGCGCCGGTGACGGGCGCTACTTCCAGTGCCCCACCGCCGCCTCCTGGAATACCCTCCGCTCCATTCTGGAGGAATACCGGCCCAACGGCGCCGTATTCGCTTTTGAAATCCCGGAGCTGCGCAGCTGCGATCCCTTCCTGCTGGTTCTGGAACAGCTGCCCCCGCTCCATCGGGTGCAGGCCTCCTATGACCCCGCAGCGGCCGCGAGGGCATTTGCGGAGCTGTTCGGCGTCAATCTGGGCGGACAGAGCCGTTATAAGGAAGCGGACGGCACCATGGTCTACCCCGGAGATAACGGCGTGCTGCGCCTGTGGGCGGACGGCAGCATCAGCTATGCCGCCGCCGGGGATAATCCGATCACTGCCCGCAGCGCCGCCGAGCAGATCGAGAAAGCGCGGAGGCTGCTGGCAGCCATCCACGCATCCTATGCCGGAGAGGAGCGCATGGAGCTCAGCGGCGCGGAGGAGGAGTCGGGGGATCTGGTCCTGAGCTTTTCCTACGTGCTGGGGGGCGTACGGCTGGATATCTCCGCAGGTCCGGCCGCCAGAGCCACCTGGAGGGAAGGGAAGCTCACAGAGCTCCTGATCCGGCCGAGAAGCTATCGGGAGACGGAAACCCTCTCTGATCTCCTGCCCGAAAAGCAGGCCGCCGCGGCTGCGGGCAGCATCCGCCGCGGCGCAGCTGCCCGGCTGATCCTGCCGGACGGGGGCGAGGGACGCCTGGAGCCCACCTGGATCGTGACGGTGGACGGGAGGAACCTATGGATACAGGAAGACTGAAAACCATCGTGATCCTGATCCTCCTCTGCGTCAATCTGGCTTTCGGAGGCATCCTGATCAGCGAAAAGCTGGGCACCGCGGAGGGCAACGCCCAGCAGCGCAGCGAGCTGAGATCCGTCATGGCCAATCTGGGCATCGACATTGCGGAGAGCCGGATCCCCGCGGGCAGCGTCATGCTCCGCCGCAGCGTGCCCAGGCAGCATGACGCGGAGGAAAAGCTGGTGAAGGCCCTGCTGGGAGACGCCGCAGGACAGGATCAGGGCGGCAACATCTGGTACTATGAAAATGATAACGGCTGGGCCTGGTGCCGGGGCGGCGGGAGCTTTGAGATCATGCTGAAAGCCGGGGGCGGCTCTCTGGAGGAACGGCTGCAGGCCGGAGGCATCCGCGCCAAGCGGGAAGCGGACCGGTATATCTGCTATGCCGGGAGCGATGAAGTCTTCAACTGCCGCTTTACCATCAGCCAGCGATCCGGCAGCATCTATCTCTCCGGCCGCTTCCTGCTGGGCGTCCCGACGGAGGGGGAGGGCGTGGACTGCACGGACGTAGCCACGCTGCTGCTGCGCTTCTGCGACCTCATCCGGGAGGCGGGGGGCGTGTTCAGCCGGGTGGAGGAGATCACGGGTGGCTATGTGCTTAATGTCACCGTCTCCGGCATGGAGCTTTCTCCCGTCTGGCAGATGCAGACCGACGGCGGCGTCTGGTATATGGACCTGTCCGCGCTTCGCCTGGTGACCGTGCCTGCGTGATGAAAGAAAGGCAGCTTTGGAAAGTTTTGCTTTACAAGTGAAGAATCTTTCTATATAATACATATTTGCATAATGCTGATAGCATGGCAAAGAGACGGCAGCCGGGAAACCGAGCCCGACAGCCGTCCCGGGAGGACTGATTGTGACGCAATTCGTGATACACGGCGGCAAGAAGCTGCAGGGCGAAGTGGAGATCAGCGGCGCGAAAAACGCTGCCGTTGCCATCCTGCCCGCCGCCTTTTTGGTGGATGGAGAATGCCGCATCGAAAATATCCCGCAGATCAGCGACGTGACGCTGCTGCTGGAGAGCATGGCGGACATGGGAGCGGAGATACGCACCGTCAACCGTACGACGATGGACATCCGCTGCCGGGGCCTGAGCTATCGGGAACCGGGCCCCGCCATGGGCGAGATCCGCGCCTCTTATTATTTCATCGGTGCGCTGCTGGGCCGCTTCGGCCAGGCCAGAGTGCCCATGCCCGGCGGCTGCGACATCGGGGTGCGCCCCATCGACCAGCATCTGAAGGGCATGCGGGCCATGGGCGCGGAAGTGAGCGTGGAGGGCGGCTATGTCAACGCCAAAGCGCGGAACGGGCGGCTCCACGGGGCCAATATCTATCTGGATGTGGTCAGCGTCGGCGCGACGATGAATATCATGCTGGCCGCCGCCCTTGCCAAGGGCAAGACCGTCATTGAGAATGCGGCGCGGGAACCCCACATCGTGGACCTGGCCAACTTCCTCAATGCCATGGGCGCCGATATCCGCGGCGCGGGGACCAGCGTCATCCGCGTCTTCGGGGCCGACCGGCTCCGGGGCGGTGCCTATACCATCATCCCGGACCAGATCGAAGCGGGCACCTACCTGGCGGCGGCTGCCGCCGCGGGGGGCGACGTGCTGGTAAAAGGCGTGATCCCCAAGCATCTCTTCTCCATCACCGCCAAGCTGGAGGAGATGGGCTGCGAGATCATCGACATGGGGGACATGGTGCGCATCCGGCGGGACGGCAGGCTCCACACCGCCAATGTGAAGACCATGCCCTATCCCGGCTTCCCCACGGACATGCAGCCCCAGATCGTCACCTGCCTCGCCAGGGCCGGCGGCACCAGCGTGGTGACGGAGGACGTGTGGGACAACCGGTTCAAGTATGTCTCGGAGTTGGCGAAAATGGGCGCAAAGATCCAGGTCGACGGGAAGGTCGCCGTGATCGAAGGGGTGGAGCGCCTCAGCGGCGCGACGGTGAAGGCCTGCGACCTGCGGGCCGGAGCAGCCATGGTCATCGCCGGGCTTTCCGCCGAGGGCGTGACCCGCGTTACGGAGATCCACCATATCCAGCGGGGCTATGAGGACCTGGTGCAGAAGCTGCGGGGCCTGGGCGCCGATATCTGCGAGGAGGAGGTCTCCGAGGAACCGGAGAGCTCGAAGAATCTCGCGTAAAAATCTGACCGAAAGAAAGGAAGAGGCGCGTTAAAACAGGATCGTTTTAACACGCCTTTTTTCGCATATGGAATACGTCAGCTTTGCCAGCTCCTCCAGCGGCAACTGCGCCCTCCTGCGGGGCGGCGGGGTGAACCTGCTCATCGACGCGGGCATCTCCATGAAGCGCATCCGCATGAATCTCCGCAGCCTGGGGCTGGACCTGGGAGACCTGCGCGGGGTGCTGGTGACCCATGAGCATGCGGACCACATTTCCGCTCTGGGGATGCTCTCCAAATACACGGACCTTCCCTTTTTCATGAGCCGGGGCACAGCCGAAGCGATGGCGCGGGAGAGAAAATGCGCCGGAAAGAACCTGCATCCTCTGGGGGAGGACCTGGCGCTGGATCTGGGGGAGCTGCATATCCTGGGCGTCCCCCTGTCCCACGATGCGGCCCAGCCTCTGGGCTGGCGCGTCGAGGGGGAGAAAAGCGCTCTGGCGGTGCTGACGGACCTTGGGCAGCTGACGGAGAACGTCTTTTCCGCAGCCCGCGGCTGCCGCTTCGCCGTGGTGGAGTGCAATCACGATGTGGAGCTCCTGCGCCGCGGACCCTATCCCCCCGTTCTGCAGCGGCGCATTCTGGGTCAGAAGGGACACCTTTCCAACGAGGCGGGGGCAGAGCTGGCCGCTTTCCTCACGGAAAACGGAGCAGAGGAGCTGCTCCTGGGGCATCTGAGCCGGGAAAACAACCGGCCGGAGCTGGCCCTGGCCGCCGTCCGCCGCCGTGCGGGGGAGGAGGTCCGCGTCAGCGCCGCCCCCTGGAACGAACCCAGCCGGAGCATATCACTGGAGTAAACGAATGCTGAATATAAAGATCATCTGCGTGGGAAAACTGAAGGAGAAATTCTATCTGGGCGCCGCCGCGGAATACAGCAAGCGGCTCGGTTCCTTCTGTCATCTGGAGGTGGAGGAGCTGCCGGAAAGCCGCCTGAGCGCAAATCCGTCTCCCGCCGAAATCGAGGCCGCCCTCCGGAAGGAGGGAGAGAGCATCGCCCTGCGCATCCCTGCCGGAGCGCTCACCGTGGCCCTGTGCGTGGAGGGAAAGCAGCTCAGCAGCGTCCGCTTCTCCCAGTTCCTGGAGGCCTGCGCGCTCCGGGGCCGCAGCCGCCTCTGCTTTCTGATCGGCGGTTCCGAGGGCCTCAGCGAAGAAATCAAAGAGCGGTCGGACCTGCGCATGAGCATGTCCGAAATGACCTTTCCGCATCATCTGGCGCGGATCATGCTGCTGGAGCAGCTTTACCGCGCTTTCCAGATCCGGGACGGCTCCCGGTATCATAAATAGGGGAGGCGAAACCTATGCCTTGGTGTACGGAATGCAAAAAGGAATTCCCGGAAGGGACGGAGGTCTGCCCCGACTGCGGGGAACTGCTGGAGAAGGCCGCGCCGAAACCAGAAAGCTGCGACGGCAACTGCGCAGCCTGCACCCTCCACTGCGACGAGGAGGAATGCGCTGACTGCGATCAGGGCATCTGGCCCACGTATGACGACGGCACCCCCGTAAAACCGGTGCGGCTCATGACCGTAACGGGCAATCAGCTGGATTACCAGATGGTCATCACCCAACTGCAGAGCTTCGGCGTGCCCGTGGTGGGCACCTTCACCGCCGACGGCACCCTGAGCAAGCTGATTTTCGGCTTTGCGGGCAGCGGTATGGACGTGATCGTGCCGGAGACCATGGCGGATCTCGCGAGAGAACTGCTGAAGCCCGTCGAAGGGGAGGACGAGGCATGAACTGGCGCGAGGAATACGAGCGCTGGCTGGCGTCCGATGCGCTGACGGCGGAGGAGCGGCGGGAGCTGGAGGCGATCCGGGGAGACGAGAACGAGATCCGGGAGCGCTTCTACGCGCCGCTCAGCTTCGGCACCGCCGGCCTGCGTGGCCTCATGGGCGCCGGCGTCCGCCGGCTCAACGCCCGCGTGGTGCGTCAGGCCACCCGCGCCTTGGGCAGTCTGATCCTGGCCCAGGGGAAGCAGGCAGCGGCGGCGGGGGCCGTGGTATGCCACGACTGCCGCAACCACAGCCGGGAGTATGCCGAGGATGCGGCGCGCATCCTGGCGGCCATGGGCATCCACGTGCGCCTGTTCGAAGCCCTGCGCCCCACGCCGGAGCTCTCCTTCGCCATTCGCCATTACGGGGCGACGGCGGGCGTCAACATCACCGCCAGCCACAATCCCAAGGAATACAACGGCTATAAGGTCTATTGGTCCGACGGGGCCCAGCTCCCCCCGGAGCACGCGAGCCAGGTGGCGGCGGCCATGGCGGATATCGACGTGCTGGCCCCTCTGCCCATGACGGCGCTGGAGGACCGGAATATCGAAATCATCGGCAGGGAAGCGGACGAAGCCTTCCTGGAATCCGTTCTGTCTCAGGCCGTGCTGCCGGACTGCGTGGCAAAGGCGGACCTGCGGATCGTCTACACGCCCTTCAACGGGGCCGGAGCCGTGCTGGTGCCGGAAGCCCTGCGGCGGCTGGGTCTGCAGCAGCTGGAATGTGTGACCGAGCAGATGGCGCCCGACGGGGATTTCCCCACCTGTGCGAATCCCAACCCGGAATTCGAGATCGGCTTTGAGCGGGCGCTGATCCTGGCGAGGCAGGCGGATGCGGACCTCATCATCGGCACCGACCCGGATTCCGACCGGCTGGGCCTCATGGTGAAGACCGCCCCCGGCGAGTATCGCCTCCTGACCGGCAACCAGGCGGGGGTGCTGTTCCTGGACTACCTTTTCCTTGCTAAAGGGGAGGCGGGAACGCTGCCGCCGAAGCCCCTGGCCCTCAAAAGCATCGTCTCCACCGAAATGGCGCGGGCCGTAGCGGCCCACTACGGGGCCGAAATGGAGGATACCTTCACCGGCTTCAAGTTCCTTGCGGAGCGGATGAAGGCCTATGAAAACGGAGAAAAGAACGTCATCTTTGCCTTTGAGGAGGCCATCGGCTACGCTTTCGGCACCGCTGTCCGGGATAAGGACGCGGTGACCGCCGCCGTCATGGCCGCGGAAATGGCATCTTACCACGCCCTTCACGGCAAGAGCCTCCTGGACCGTCTGGAGGAGCTTTACGCCCTCCTGGGCTGCTATATGGAGGAGACCGTCAGCCTGGTGATGCCCGGCGTGGACGGATTGGAAAAGATGGGAAAGCTCATGGCGGACCTGCGGGCCGAGCCCCCGACGGAGCTGGGAGGCAAGGCGGTGGTGTGCTTCCGCGATTATCTCTCCGGTCATGCCGTCACGGCGGAGGGAAAGACGGAGGAACTGCCCATCCGGGGAGCCGACCTCCTGTATTTCGATCTGGAGGGAGGCAGCGCGTTCCTGGTGCGGCCCAGCGGCACGGAGCCCAAGGTGAAGTGCTATCTGCTGGTGCGGGGAGAGAGCCGGGAGGTCTGCGACAGCCTGCGCCGGACCCTCGGCGCTTACGCCCGCAGCCTTGCGGAGTGAGAGACAATTGACAGAAGGGGGAGGGAAACGGTATAATCTTTTATACGGTATCCCTCCCCAAAACACAGAAAGGAACATACCATCATGGCGGAAGAACTGACCGGCTACGTTTACGATATCCAGAAATTCTCCGTGCACGACGGGCCCGGCATCCGGACCACCGTGTTTTTGAAGGGCTGCCCTCTGCGCTGCCTCTGGTGCCACAGCCCGGAAAGTCAGCGCTTTGAGTCGGACCTGGCCTATATGGAGATGAAATGCATCGGCCTGGAGGACTGCGGTCTCTGCGCAAAAGCCTGCGAGCTGGGGGCCATCACGCCCGGCGAGCGGAAGACCTCCCTCTCCGAAAACAAGGAGATCGTGGTGCCGGTGATCGACCGGCAAAAATGCATCACCTGCCTCAAATGCGCCGAGGCCTGCCCCAGCGGAGCCATGTACGACCCCAAGAAGCCCATGACCGTAACGGAGGTCCTGACGGCAGTCGCCAAGGACAAAAAGTATTACGATAAATCCGGCGGCGGCGTCACCATCTCCGGGGGCGAGCCCATGAGCCAGTTCCCCTTCACCTTTGCCCTGGCGAAGGCCTGCCATGAGGAGGGCATCTCCGTGGCCCTGGATACCACCGGCTTCGCTCCCACGGAAAGATTCCTGGAGATCCTGCCCTATGTGGACCTGTTCCTCTATGACCTGAAGCACTTGGATTCCAAAAGCCATCAGAATTTTACCGGCGTTCCCAACGAGCTGATCCTGGAGAACGCCCGCACCCTTGTCAAGGCGGGGGGGCGCTTCCAGGTCCGCTTCCCCATGATCCCCAAGCTGAACGCTACCCCCGAAAACATTCGGGCCACGGCGGCGTTCTGCGTGGAGATCAAAGAGGGCATCGACGTGGTGCAGCTGCTGCCCTACCATAAGTTCGGCGCGACGAAGTATGATCGCCTGGGCATCAAGTATAAACTCTCCAATGTGGAGCCCCCCAGCGACGAATTCATGCAGGACGCCCTGAAGCTCTTCCAGGACATGGGGCTCAATGCGATGATCCATTGATGAAAACCAAAAATCCCCGCAGCGTCCGTCGGACGCTGCGGGGATTTTGCCATCGCTTCCTTATTCTTCTTCCTTCATCGTCACCGCGATGTGCAGCTCGTCCAGCTGCTTCTGCGTGACTTCGCTGGGGGCGCTCATCATCAGGTCCTGGGCGTTCTTGTTCAGGGGGAAGGGGATGACCTCCCGGATGGTGTCGGCTCCGGCCAGGAGCATCACCATGCGGTCCACGCCGGGGGCGATGCCCGCGTGGGGCGGTGCGCCGTAGCAGAAGGCGTTGTACATGGCGGGGAACTTGGCCTTCACGTCCGCTTCGCCCAGACGCACGAATTCAAAGGCCTTCACCATGATCTCCGGATCGTGGTTCCGCACCGCGCCGCTGCTCAGCTCCACGCCGTTGCACACCAGGTCGTACTGATCGGCCATGATGGTGAGGGGATCGATCTCCCCGCGCTCGGCTTTCAGCAGGGTTTCCAGCCCGCCCTTGGGCATGGAGAAGGGGTTATGGCAGAATTCCAGCTCGCCGCTTTCCTCCCCGATCTCGTACATGGGGAAATCCACGATCCAGCAGAATTCGTAGCGCTCCTTGTCCATGTGGCCGGGGCAGGCGGGACCGAAGACCTTGATCATGACGCCGGCCATCTTCACCGCCAGATCCCCGGCGGAGAGGACGACCAGGGTGTTGGGCCCCAGGTCCAGCGCCGCCCTGGCCTTGTCGGCGTCCACGAACTTCGCAACGCCGCCGGCGATGGCGCCCTGCTCGTCCGTCTTGAACCAGTAGCCCTTGGAGCCGCTCTGCACCTCGCAGTCCGCCAGCAGCTTTTCGATCTGCTTGCGCGTGAGGCTGCAATTCGTGATGGGCACGGCTTTCACGGTCTTTCCCTGGAAGGGGGCGAACTCCGTGCCCGCAAAGAGGGCTGTCACGTCCTTCGCCGTCAGGTCGATGCGCAGGTCCGGCTTGTCGGAGCCGTAGGTCTCCAGCGCGTCCCGATAGGCGATGCGCCGGAAGGGGGGCTGGGAGGCGATATCGTATGCGCCGTATTTGGCGAAAATGGGGGGCAGCACAGCCTCGATGACGTCGAAAACGTCCTCCTGCGTAGCGAACGCCATCTCCATATCCAGCTGGTAGAATTCGCCGGGGCTCCGGTCGCCGCGGGCGTCTTCATCCCGGAAGCAGGGGGCGATCTGGAAATAGCGATCGAAGCCCGCGGTCATCAGCAGCTGCTTGAACTGCTGGGGGGCCTGGGGCAGGGCGTAAAACTTGCCGGGATGCTTCCTGGCGGGCACCAGATAGTCCCGCGCGCCCTCCGGAGAGGAGACGGTGAGGATGGGGGTGGTGATCTCCAGGAAGCCCTGGGCCGTCATGGCCTGCCGCAGGGCAGCCACCACGTTCACCCGAAGGAGGATATTTTTCTTCACGTCGGGGTTTCGCAGGTCCAGATAGCGGTATTTCAGCCGGGCGGACTCGTCCGCTTCACGGCTGCGGTTGATTTCAAAGGGCAATTCGCTGACACGGCAGCGGCCCAGGACCGTGACGCTCTCCGGCACGACCTCGATATCGCCGGTGGCCTGCTTGGGGTTCTTGTTATCCCGTTCCCGCACGGTGCCGGTGATCTGCACCGTGCTCTCCTTGTTGATGCCGCGGAAGGTCCTCAGCAGCTCCTCGTCCTCGATGACGGCCTGGGTGGTGCCGTAAAAGTCCCGCAGGACGGCAAAGCCCAGCCCCGCGCCAACCACGCGCAGGTTTTCCAGCCAGCCGCAAAGGGTCACCTTCTTTCCCGCGTCCTCCAGCCGCAGCTGGCCGCAGGTATGGGTCCGCATCTGTGTCATTGTTTCTTCTCCTTTTCCCCAACGGGCGCGCCGACCGGGGGCAGGCCCGAAAGAATCTTCTTTGCGGCGTCCTCCGCCGTCAGGGTCTCCTGTTCGCCGGAGCGCAGGTCTTTCAGAGACACGACCCCGGCGGCCTTTTCATCCTCGCCGATAATGACGGCGTAGGGGATGCGCAGCCGGTCGGCGTAGGCAAATTTCGCCTTGGTCTTCTTCGGTTCCATATAGAGCTGGGTCCGCACGCCCGCGGTGCGCAGCGCCGCGCAGGCGGCAGCGGAGGCGTCCAGCACGTCCCCCATGGGGACGACCAGGGCGTCGCAGGGCGCTTTCGCCGCTTCGGGCCGCAGCAGACCCTGGTCCTGGAGGATGAAGAACAGCCGGCTGACGCCGATGCTGACACCCACGCCGGGGAGCTTCTTATCCGTATAGTATTCCGCCAGATTGTCATAGCGCCCGCCGGAGCAGACGGAGCCCACCTCCGGATAGTCCAGCAGGGTGGTCTCGTAAACGGTGCCGGTGTAGTAATCCAGGCCGCGGGCGATGGTCAGGTCCAGCCGCCATTTGTCCGCCGGCACGCCGAAGGAGGGCAGCAGCCCCGTCACCTGCTTCAGCTCCGCGATGCCCCTGTCCAGTGCCTCGCACTTGCCCGCGAGCGCGTCCAGCATGGCCTCCGGGTCCTTCGCAGAGACGATGTCCATGAGCTCGCCGGCCTTGTCCGCCGGGATCGCCAGCGTGTCCGTCAGGATCTCCTGCACCTTGTCCCGCCCGATCTTGTCCAGCTTGTCGATGGCTCCGAGCACGGCGGCGGACTGCTCCCGTAGGCCCAGGTATTCAAAGAGACCGTTGAGGAAGCGGCGGTTGTTCATGCGGATGAGGAAGCGGCTGAGGCCCAGGCGGCGGAAGGTCTCGCAGATGACGGCCACGATCTCCGCCTCGTTACTGGGGTCCAGGCTGCCGTCGCCGATGACGTCCACGTCCGCCTGATAGAATTCCCGGAAGCGGCCCCGCTGAGCCCGCTCTCCCCGGTAGACCTTGCCGATCTGGCAGCGGCGGAAGGGGAAGGTCAGCTGCCCGTAATTCATGGCGACGTATTTCGCCAGAGGCACGGTCAGGTCGAAACGCATAGCCAGGTCCGTGTCGCCCTTTTCAAAGCGGTAGATCTGCTTTTCCGTCTCCCCGCCGCCCTTGGCCAGCAGCACCTCGCTGGCCTCCAGAATGGGGGTGTCGATGTTCGTGAAGCCGAAAAGCGCATAGGTGCTTCTCAGCACCTCCATCACGGCGTCCATCTGGCTCTGCGCCTCGGGCAGCAGCTCCATGAAGCCGGAGAGGGTCCTTGGTTTGATCTTTTCCATGTGATGCAGTTTTCCTTTTTGTGTTATTTCTTTTTGGGATTGACGATATCCCGCCAGGCCAGGTCGCCCCGCTGCAGGCCCAGGATCAGCATTTCCGCCGTGGCGACGTTGGAGGCGAAGGGGATGCTGTACTGGTCGCAGAGGCGGGCGATGAGGCCCATATCCTCCATGTATTCCGGGCTGCCGGGGTCCGCCAGGAACAGCACCAGGTCGATCTCGTTGTAGGCGATCTTGGCGGCGATCTGCTGGATGCCCCCCTGGCTGCGGGTCATGTATTTCTCCACGCTCAGGCCCGTGGCTTCCGCGATGAGCTGGGCTGTGGGGTTGGGGGCGCAGAGCTGATGGGAGGCGAAGATGCCGCAGTAGGCGATGCACAGCTGCACCATCAGCTCCTGCTTGTTGTCGTGGGCGATCAGGGCGACGTTCATGGGCTTTACCTCCTTATCGAATGGGCACTCTCTGCCCGTCCAGTCTTCTTGCGATCCTCCGGAAAGCGGCGGCGGCTCCCCGCCAGGTCCGCTTGTCCGCAGCCAGCAGCGGTGTTCCCGCCGCCAGGGCCAGGGGGACCCGATTGTCCTCCGGCACATAACCGATGAGCCGCAGCCCGACCCGGTCCATGGAATCGTCCAGCGTCATCTTCTCCGAGCGCAGCAGCCGGGGGCTGACACGGTTCATCAGCAGGAAGCATTCCGGCCCGCCGCGCAGCAGCTGGGCGATCCGCTCCCCGTCCCGATGGCTGCAGGCATCCGCATTGGCTACCACCAGGGCCCTGTCCGCCGGAAAAGCGGCCGCAAGGGCGGCGCGAAGCCCGCCGGGACAGTCGATCAGGCAATAGTCAAATTGCTCCCGCAGCGGCATTACGACGGCTTCCAGGCTCTCCTCCGCCGGTTCCTGCGGCGCGGGCAGCAGCTTCAGCGCCGGGAAATCCGCCGGACCCACCAGCGCCTTTTCCAGGCTGCAGCGGCCCGCCAGCACATCTCCATAGTCCATCAGGGCCTGATCTCCCAGGCCGAGGCAGAGGTCCAGGTTGCGGAGCTCCGCGTCCGCGTCCACGCAGACGACCCTTCGCCCCAGCTCGCTGAGGGCGCAGGCCAGCGCAGCGGCGGTCGTGGTTTTTCCGGTCCCGCCCTTGCCGGACAGGACGGCGATGACGGCGCCCATAGGTTCACCTCCGGGTCTGATACTATTCATCGATTAAAACAGGACAATCTCTGCGGTCTGATTTCTGCCATGCTTCGTTGTCGGCCTTGAGGGGCGACAGCCCATCTGCGTCCTCCGCCTCGCCTGACAAAAATCATCCTCGCAAATCTTTGTCTGCTTTCAAAGGAAGAATAGTATGACATTATACAGCAGCTTTTCCTTGCTGGCAAGTAACCGCACGGTATCATCCGCGAGCCTCCGCAGAGCGGCAGAGCCCTACGGCAGCAGCGTGTTTTCCGGGATGGGGGCCGCCTCCGGCTCCCTCGTGAAATACCAGTCGAAGATATCCCTGGCGACCTCCGCCAGGTAATAGCCGTTGGCGCCGTTTTCCACCACCACAGCCAGAGCGATCTCCGGGTCCTCCATGGGGGCGAAGGCGATGAACACCGCGTTGTTCACCGTGTCCTCGCTGACCTGCGCCGTGCCGGTCTTGGAGCAGACGGGGATGCGGTAATTGCCGAAGACGTAGGAGGCGGAGCCGTAGCGGGAGGCCATGAGCATGCCCTCCCGGAGGACGGCGTAGGTATCCTCCGAGGCGTTCACGCTGCTCAGCAGCTCCGGTGGATTGCGGAAGCCCTGGGGGCCGGAAACGGAATAGAGCATGTGGTTGGCATAGCGTTTGCCGTCGGAGGCGATGGTGGCGGCGTAGGAGGCCAGCTGCAGAGGCGTGAACAGGTGGTAGCTCTGGCCGATGGCGGCCTGCAGAGTGTCGCCCACATACCAGTCCTCACCGATGGCCTCCTTCTTGTATTCCACGGAGGCCAGGACGCCGGTGTTCTCATAGAGCTCGATGCCCGTGCTCTGGCCCAGGCCGTAAGCGGCGGCGTAGCGGTCCAGAGCGGCGATGCCCAGGCTGCGCCCCGTGATATAGAAGAAGTAGTTGCAGGACATCTGCAGAGCTTCCATCACGTTGATGGTGCCGTGGGAGCCGGGGTAGGTCCAGCAGGTGAAGGTGATGCCCTCGTATTCGTCGATGATGCCCCGGTCGTAGATGGTGGTGTTGGGGGTGATGATCCCTTCCGTCAGGGCGGCGGTTGCGGTGACTACCTTGAAGGTGGAGCCGGGGGCGTAGCGCCCCTGGAGGGCCCGGTTGAACATGGGCCGGGCGGGGTCTGCCACCAGCTGGGAATAGTTTTCGAGAAACTCGCTCAGGTCATAGGAGGGATAGGAGGCAGCGGCCAGCACGTCGCCGGTGCCCACCTGGATCACCACGGCGGCGCCGCCCTGGGCCAGCTGCACCGTCTCGCCGGGCTTGGCCTTCTTCACGCGGTCGGCGTTGATCTTGGCGATCTCCGCCGCCAGGGCTTCCTCCGTCACCTGCTGGGCGCTGAGGTCCAGGGTCAGGGTCACATCTGCGCCGGCCCTGGGCTCCTCCGTATAGTAGGAGCTGAGGATCTCCCCCTCGGCGCTGCGGATCGTGACCCGCTTGCCGTCCACGCCGTGGAGGTATTCCTCAAAGGCCGCCTCCGCCCCGTCCTGGCCCACCAGGGCGTTCATGGGATAGCCCAATTCGGTGAATTTCTCCACCTGGTCCTTGTTGATGGGGCCGATGCGCCCCAGCAGATGGGCGGCATAGGGGGTGCGGTAGACCCGGTGGGAGCCCACGGTGATGCTGACGCCGGGGTAGCAGCGCTCCGACACGGCGGCGATCATCTCCTGGTCCAGTCCGGCGGCAAACACATAGTCCACGATGCCGAACAGGGTGCGCAGCTCCAGCTCCCAGCGGACGCCCACGGCCAGCCGTGCCTGGGCGGGGGTGTAGTCCTCCGGCACGGCGTAGTGATTCCGCATCCAGTCCATGACCTCCGGCGCGCTCAGCTCCTGGAGCTCGAAATGCTCCAGCCAGTCCGCCATGCGCCCGGCCTGGATGTCGTCCATCTCCGTGAACGCGAAGGGAGCGTCCGCAGTGATGGGCAGGGTGTCCGTGTGGCGGATGCCCCCGGCCTCCGTCAATTCAATGAGCCCCAGCAGGATGCCGTTGGGGTCTTCGTCCGTGACCAGCACGCTGCGTTCGATGTGGATGTCGTAGCTCACCGCGTTGGTCACCAGCAGCCGCCCGTAGCGGTCCAGGATATCCCCCCGCGCGGCGGGCACCGTCTCCACACGGGTGATGGTGCTGCGGCCCTGCTCCCGATAGGCGGCGCGGTTGACCACCTGCAGGCTGTAAAGAGCCAGCAGGAGCACGCAGGCCAGCAGGATCGGCAGGGCGATCAGCGTGAACGCACGGAAGGGCCGGATACCGGAAGGAAATTTCAAAAGGAAGTCCTTTCCCTGCTCCGCCGCCAGCACCGAAGGGAGCGGCGGAGGCAGAAATACAGCGGAAGAATGAAGATGGCGGAAGCAAGCGTCTGCATCAGCCCCATGCGGATGAGGTCCCAGGCCGGTGCACGGTCATAGATCAGCAGCCGGATCATCTGAAGCAGGGCGGAAAGAAGCAGCACCGCCAGGCTCAGGAGCAGATAGGAGGGGAAGCCCCTCGCCAGAACAAAGTCCCCCAGGAAGCCGCAGAAGAAGCCCATCACCGTCATGGCGACGGTGAACAGCATCCCCCCGCCGCCCAGGGCAGCGTCGCACAGGATGCCGCAGAGAAGGCCGAAGGCCCCGCCCCAGCCGGAGGAACCCAGGAGCCCCGCGCCTGCGGCCACCAGGGGCAGGAGCAGGGGGGAGACGCCGAAGATGCGGAGCCGGGAAAAAACGGCGCTCTGCAGGAAATAGCACAGGAGCATGACGAGCGTAAGCCCCAGCGTGCTTCTCAGGGTCTCAGCCTTCATGCTCGACCTCCCCGTATTCCAGGATCAGGAAGACCTGGCTGAGATTCTGCAGCTCCGCCGCGGGGGTGACGATGCCGTATTGCCCGTAGCCCGCTTCTTCCGTGCCGATGCCGCTGATCTTGCCGATCACCAGCCCGGCGGGGTAGACGCCGCCGGCTCCGGAGGTCAGCACCGTGTCCCCCAGCTCCAGGACGCTGTTTTCAAAGACATAGGTCAGCTTCAGCTGCCCGGCGGTCATGAGGCTGAAATCCCCCTCCGCCACGGCGGTGAGGCCGGTGGAGTGGACCGTGGCACCCATGGCGGCCCGCGGGTCGACCAGGGTGCGCACGGAGCAGCTGTAAAGCCCCGCTTCCGTCACAACGCCCACCACGAAGCCGTTTTCCGTGATGACGCAGTCGCCCACCTCCACGCCGGAAAAGCTGCCCTTGTCCAGGTCGAAGGTGCTGCTCCAGTTACTCGAGCCCCAGGAGATGATGCTGGCGTCCAGCAGCACATAGTCCGTGTGGCTGCGTTTCAGCTCCAGCAGCTGCCGCAGCCGGTCGTTCTCCGCGTTGGCCCCCTGGCTCCGGCGCACCTCCGCGTCCATGTCGGCGATCATCGCCTTCAATTCCTCATTTTCCGCTTTCAGGGCTTCATAGTCCCGAAGGGCGGCGCGCACTTCCTCCAGCTTTCCCGCGCCGGAGGCGAAGAGCTTCTCCGCCGGGGCGGACAGGGTTTGAAAGCTGCGGGTGAAGATGTTCTCTCTGCCGGTGAGGCGGCCCAGAAGCGTGAAGATCAGCACGATCACCAGCGCCCCCAGCACCACCAGCCCGGTGGTTTTCCATACCTTACGCATCGTCCCCCCAGATCTCTGCGCCGAATTCGCGCAGCATCCGCCCCAGACGGCAGATGGGCAGGCCCACCACCGTGTAGAATTCTCCGTCGATCCGCTCCACAAACAGGGCGGCCATGTCCTGGGCCCCGTAGGACCCGGCCTTGTCCATAGGGGAGCCGGTGGCGATATAGGCCCGAATCTCCCGGTCCGTCAGCTCCCGGAACCACACGTCCGCGCTGGCATAGTCCGTCATGCTTCTGTCTCCCCGGCGCAGGGCCATACCTGTATAGACCGTGTGCTTCCTGCCGGAAAGGGAGCGGAGCATGCGGAAGGCGTCCGCCTCGTCCCTGGGCTTTCCCAGCACCGTTCCCTCCAGGGCCACCACCGTGTCCGCCGCCAGGATGAGACTGTCCGCCTCCGCGCGGCGGGCGGCGTCCAGCGCCTTTCCCGCCGCGATGTGCTGCACCGCTTCACTTACCGGCGTTCCCGGCGGCACCGGGGCTTCGCCGGCGGCGGGAAGGATCGTCAGATCGAAGAGTCCCAGCATTTCCAGAAGCTCCCTTCTTCGCGGGGAAGCGGAAGCCAGAATGAGTTTCGTTTTCATAGTAAAGTCCCTTGGTCTTGAAATTGGGCTGATAGCCGCCCCTGCCCAGATAGCGCTCCGCCGCGGAGAGGCACTCCCCGGCGTTTTCCGTGGTGAAAGCCAGGTGGAGACACCAGAGCCCCAGCTTTTCCAGGTCCTTGAGCCTGTCCCCCAAAAAGAGCTTGTCCGGGCTGTAAAGCCGGCTGCGGCCCATGGTATTCAGTACGGGGAACTGCCGGCCCCGCCGGTCCCGCAGGGTGTCGGAGGCGGCCTCCGGCGCCGTCAGCGGCGCTTCCGAGGTGAGTAAAGGGAGCCGCCCGTAGGCATAGATTTCCGTGTCCATGCATTTGGCAACGCTGCCGATCTCCTCCAGAGTCAGCTCCGGGGACAGAAGCGCGGAGACAGCCCCCAGCTCCTTCAGCACCCGCAGGCTCCAGTCGTTCCACACCTGGAGACCCAGGCCGCAGCGGATGCGGAAGCCCAGCATCCCCGCGGGGAGAACGGCATTCCAGTTGCTTACCAGCACCTCCGTTACCTGCAGCTCCTTCAGCTGCTTCAGCCGGTCGAACAGCTCCTTTGCTTCATCCGCGGTGTACCGCTCCGGCAGCACGGCGCAGACGGAGGTGATCCCGTTTTCCCAGAAGGGGGTCACGGCCACGGGTTCCTTCAATAATTCCTCCAGGGGCACATAGAGCACCCTGGGCTTCAATGCCGCCAGAGCCTCCGAGAGCTGGGCGGTCCTGGTGACGGAGAAATTCAGGTCCGGCTTGGGATAGACCGCCTCGGCGCGCAGCAGCGGCGGCAGCTCGCCCACGCGCACGATGGGAGGCTCGCTGCGCTTTTCCGCCAGCCGGTTCAGGGCTTCCCGCCGCATCTGGCCGATGTCGGCGCTGCCGAGGTGCAGGCCGGGGTCCACCAGGGCTTCCGCTTCCGTGCACAGGAAGGGGGTGCCCAGGGTGTTGAAAAGCTGCGTGCGCAGCAGGGGAGCGGTGAGCTCCCGCTTTCCGCCCCCGGCGTTCACGGGGATGGGGCCGGTGGCCCCGGCGGTGTTGCCCTCGTTGTCGGCGGCCAGGACGCGGCTGAAGGCGCCGCGCCTGAGCTCCGCCGTGATGCGCACCGGCACCCGCTGGAATTCGCCGCCCCCCGCCTCCGCGCGGATGGAACCCAGCGCGCCGTTTTTGCCGAAGCTGGGCAGCTTCCACTCCGACTGCGCGGGCAGCAGCGCTTCCTCCGGCCTGCCGATATACAGACTGTCGGTGACGCCCTCGGAAAAGAAGGTCTTCGTCAGCAGCGCCAGGTCCCGCCGGGAAGGAGGCTTGCCCTCCTTCAGGGCGCGGTGGAAAATGTCCGTCGTCATGGCGGCGCAGTCCGGCTTCTGCCCCTCGCAGCGAAGGCTGAGGGCGGCGAGCCCCATGGTGGAGAGCTCCGTGAGCTGATCCGCCAGAAGGATATTTTTCAGAGCGGGGCGTTTCTCCGCGTTCAGCCCCAGGCAGATATAGTGTTCCCGGCATTCCCGGCCGCAGCCGCTGCCCTCCCCGGCAAACGCGCTGAGACGGCAGGGACCCAGAGCGGGACAGACCCGGCCGCAGAGCACGGCCTCGGTCTCCGGCTTTGCGCGCTTGCAGAGATAGCGCATTTCGCCGCTGGTGAGCTGGGGCGGCAGCAGCAGCCGTCTTGCGCCCAGCGCCTCCAGCACCCGCGCCCCGGCAGCGTCGGTGATCTGGAAGCTCTCGGCGGCCTCCAGCGTCAGGTCCGGCAGCAGCAGGCGCAGCGCCCGCAGCAGACCGGGGTCCCCCACGCAGATGGCGCTTGCGCCGGCGCGGGCCAGCTCCAGCGCCGCGTCCACGGCGGAGCGGAAGCGGCTGCCGGAGGGGGATAGCTCCATGCCTGCGGAAATGCGGACGCCCCGCACGCGGCACCAGACCACCGCCTTTTTCAGTTCCTCCAGCGGCAGGCCGGCGACGCTGAAATCCTTCAGTCCGATGCGCACCGCGTCCGCCCCGGCCAGCACCGCCGCTTTCAGGGCCTCCGCCGTGGACACACATACGATCAGCTCCGTTTTCACCGCCCCCTCGCTTCGCAGAATTCTCTAATTTTATTACTATACCATGTTCTGACGGATTTTCATAGAGGGAAGACGGGGTTTTTCCGCTGCTCATGGGAAAAAACTTATTCCATCTTGCAGGCTTTCCTTCCCGGCGGTATAATACAAAACACGACATTATCCATGAGAGGAGGGGAAAGCCCGTGGCGGAAGAATACATCCTTGCCCAGCCTGCGACCATGACGCTGCGCGCCGAGGATGCGGACAGGCTGCTGGCCTTGGGCAGCGGCGACGCCGCCCTCCTCTATCTGTGGCTGCTGCGAAACGGCGGGCGCTACGACCCGGTTCGGGCCGCGCGGGAACTGCGGACTGCCGGAAGTCTGCCTGCGGCTATGGCCCTGCTCCGCCAGGCCGGGCTCATCCGGGGGGAAGCTTCCCCCGCGGTGCCCCCCCAGCCTCCGGTGCGGGAGGAACGGCAGGAATACACCGCCGCCGAGATCGCCCGCCTCGCCGAGAGCGATCCGGAGTGGAACCGGCTCCTGGATGAGACTGCAGACCGCCTGGGAAGGACCCTCAGCGGCGGAGATATGAAGGTGCTTTACGGCATCTACACGGATGTGGGCCTGCCCGTGGAGGTCATCCTCCTGCTGCTGAATTACTGCTGCGAGAACATCGCCCGGCAGTATGGGGCCGGGCGGAAGCCGACCCTGCGGCAGATCGAAAAGGAAGCTTACATCTGGGGCAATCGGGAGCTGTATTCCCTGGACCTGGCGGACCGCTATCTCATGGAACGGAAAGCGCGGCAGGGGCAGCTGGGAGAAATCTGCGAGCTGCTGGGCATCCGCGGCCGGGCCCTGTCCCCCTCGGAGGAGAAATACCTCCTGAGCTGGCTGGAGATGGGCTTTGGGAAGGACGCCATCCTTCTGGCCTATGACAAGACCGTGACCAAGAAGGGGGAGCTTGCCTGGCCTTATATGAACCGCATCCTGGAAAACTGGCACGGCATGAAGCTCCACACCCTTCCGGAGATCGAGGCGGGGGACGTGCCGAACCGGCGGCGCGGGCAAGCCCCTGGAAAGACCGGGACAAAGGAATCCGCCGGCCCCACGGCGGAGGAATATGAGAGCATGCAGAGATATCTGCGGAAAATGGACGGAGGCGGGAACCGTGGCACTTGACGGAAAGATCCTGCGCAGGGCGCTGGAGCGCTATGAGGAGGCGGGCCGCCTCCGCAGCGAGAATACCCGCCGCCTGCGGGGGAAAATCTACGGCAGGGACCCCCGCATCGGGGAACTGGACGCGCTGCTGCGCGCCAGCGTGGCGGAGGCGGCGGCTGTGGCCCTGCGGGGCGGCGGCGACCCGGAAAAAGCCGTGGCGGCCATTCAGGAGAAAAACCTGGCATACCAGGAGGAACGCGCACGGCGCATCCGCGCCCTGGGCTACCCGGAAAAATGCATCGACGATGCGCCTGCCTGCCCGAAATGCAATGACCGGGGCTATGTGGGCACGAAGCCCTGCGACTGTCTGATGCAGCTCTATCGGGAGGAGCAGCGCAGGGAGCTGAGCCGCCTGCTGGACCTGCAGGGGGAGAATTTCGGCGCTTTCCGCCTGCGCTATTACAGCGACCAGCCTGATCCGAAGACGGGGCGCAGCCCGCGGAAGCATATGGAGATGGTCTGGCACAGCTGCCGCCATTTTGCCGAGACCTTTGAGCCCGGCAACGCCAATCTATTTCTTACCGGCGCGCCCGGCCTGGGAAAGACCTTTCTCTCGGCCTGCATCGCCGGCCTTGTCTCGGAAAAGGGCTACAGCGTGGTCTATGACACGGCGGTGAATGTGGTCTCTTATTTCGAGGATGCCCGCTTCGGCCGCCGGGGAGATCCGGAGGAGGCAGAGGCGGACGCAAAGCGCTGCCTGCGCTGTGATCTGCTGATCCTGGACGATCTGGGCACGGAGATGAACACCAGCTTCTCCGTCAGCACGATCTATGAAGTCCTGAATACCCGGCTGCGGGAGGGAAAAAGCACCGTGGTCTCTTCCAATCTCGGAATAGAGGAGATCGAACGCCGCTATTCTCCCCAGATCGCCTCCCGGCTGGCGGGTTATTATGGAGAGCTGAAATTCTACGGCAACGACATCCGCAAACAAATAAAGGCAGAGGGTTAAGGGCATGAGCATCATTGTGGCTGGCAGCGTATTCGTGGATATCAAGGGCCACCCGGAGGGGGTCTACATCCCCAACGGGCGCAACGCCGGATGGGTGGAGCAGGTCCACGGCGGCGTGGCCAGGAACATCGCGGAGGATATCGCCCGGGCAGGGGGAGACGTGGTCTTCCTGGGCCTGGTGGACGACAACGCCGCAGGCAAAGAGGTGACGGACCACCTGGAGGCCGTGGGCGTGGATGCGGGCCGCGTCCGCGCCGTGAAGGACGGGATGGGTATCTGGCTGGCCGTCTTCGACGACCGGGGAGACGTGGCCGCTTCCATTTCCAAGCGACCGGACCTGCGCCCCCTGCTGGACCTCCTGCGGGAGGAGGGGGACGAAATCTTCGCCGGGGCCGACAGCGTTTTGTTCGAACTGGATCTGGAGGAGGAGACCGTGGCGGCGATCTGCGCGCTGGCGGAAAAGCACGCCGTGCCGGCCTGCGCCGCCGTCAGCAATATGAGCATCGCCGCGCAGAGGAGCGCGTATCTGCCGAAGCTGCGCTGCTTTGTCTGCAACGACCAGGAGTGGGGCATGCTGGCCCCCGGACCCTGGGGGGACATGGAGCCGGAAGCAATGGCGCAGGCCCTGTCCGCGCCCATGGAGCGCCTGGGCCTGGAAGCGCTGGCGGTCACTTTGGGGAAGCGCGGCGCGGTCTGGGCGGAAGGAGGAAAGCACGGTTTCTGCCCGCCGGAGGACGTGCCGGTAGTTGACGTCGCCGGGGCGGGGGATTCCTTTTTCGCCGGGGTGGGTCTCGGCCTCAGCCTGGGCAAAAGTCTGGAGGAAGCCTGCCGGATCGGCAGCCGCATGGCGGGAAAGGTCATCGGCACCACCCAGAGCGTCTGCCCGCCCATGACGGCGGAGGAACTGGGAATCTGAATACAGATGAAAGCATCCCCCGGAAAGAGCGTCACGCTTTTTCCGGGGGATTTGTATGAACTGGGATTCACGCGAGGCTGTCCACAATGCCGATAAAGAGGGGGATGTTCGTCTCCGTGTCCAGCAGGAGATAGACGAAGGGGCGGTCCAGGACGACCTGGGGAGGGGGCTCATGCATGGCGGAGGCGGCTTCCATCACCGCACCCGTGACCGCGCCGGCCCGCGTCCCTTTTTCGTCCAGCTTGAGAAAGGTCTTGTGGATCACCTTGCTGAGATAGATATTGTCCCCGTTTTCGCAGGTCCCCAGGGCGGAGAAGTCCGCCAGGGAGGCGTCAAAGGCGTCGGTCATGCCCAGGGCCTGCAGGGCCTCCGGCAGCTCCACGGAATACGACGTCTCGAATTTGGGCGTCACGGTATCTACCTTAGTCTGCTTTGCCCCTTCTATCAGACCCAGCAGTTTATCTCCGGAGAGAGAAGCGACATAAGCCTCCAGCGCCGTTCCTTCCGCGGGCAGCAGGGCGGCGAAGGCATAGCGCCCGCCCTTGTAGGGCTTCATAAAACCGGCGGTGTCCTCGTCCTTCAAATAGACGAATTCGGAGGAGTGAAGAAAGGTCGCCTCCTGCTCGCCGCCCCTCTCCGGGTGGAAAACGCCGGGGCGCACATAGGATTCCCAATAGGGATGTTCCCACTCCGCCTCAAAGGCCAGGGCATTCACCAGCACCATCACCGCAGCATCCGACAGCCCGTCCAGGAGCTTTTCGATCATGCCGTGGGTGTGCTCCTTCACGAAGGCGTTGATCCGCTCCACAGCGGCGGCGTCCAAGGGGCACTGCTCCACCGCCGCGCCGTAGCATTCCCGGTTGAGGCGCAGGAAATCCTCGGAGACCCGCAGGTCCGGCCGGTCCGCGATCCAGATGCCGTCGGCCACATGGAGCGCACCTTCCTCCGCCGCCAGGGCCGCCAGCCAGGGGCCGAGAAAGGTGTTCAGCGCATTCCCGGAAACGCCCAGGGCTGTTTCCATCTGGCTGCGGGTCTCCCCCTCCGCGCCGCCCAGCACCATGCCCAGGGCGCAGAGCACGGAAAGGGGAGAGAGGAGGCGGTTGGACCCCGCCGTCTGCCGCAGCAGATCGGCGGCAAAGCCCAGGGCTGCGGCGGAGGCTTCTCCGGCCAGCGCCGGGTCGGGCGTCGCGGCGACGGCCAGCACCTCCGCGGGCGGCAGAGGCGCGCCCTGCGGGCCGGAAGCCGGGGAAGCGCCGGAGGGCGTTTCCGCCGCGGCCTTGCCGGCGCATCCTGCAAGCCCCGCCGTCGAAAGCAGCATGGCGGCGCACAGCAGGATGGAAATCACCTGTCGTTTCATAACGGTTCCCTCCCGAAACAAAGCGTTTGTCCTCTTGGACGAAACCGGAAGGAAAAAGTTCCCCGCATTGTGGGCGCGGCAATTGCAGGGCGCGTCCTCACGCCTGTCCCGTGATCTGCGCCGCGATCTCGTCCACCAGCTTTTTCAGAGCAAGGAAGCTGCCCCGGTTCATGACGATGCAGGCTTCCTCGCTGACCACGGGCATGCTCACGTCGGTCATGCTGCCGCCGGTGACGCTCATTTTGTGTTCATTGTAAATGTGGGTGAAGGAGATGCTGACCTCCCCGGATTTCTTGTTGTTGGTGATGGAAGCGGTATTGCAGTAGACGGGCTTCATGGCTCATTCCTCCTTAATTCGGGGCCTCGAGGGCCGGCGATTCTATTGTACCTGTCCCGGCGCGAAATCGCAAGCATACAGTGAGGTCATGTGAAAATAGTCATATCTTTTTGGAAATAGGTCATCAGTTTCACAAAAACTATGGCGAAGCAAGGGAAGTTGTGGTATGATGCAGACTATACTTTAATAGGCTGCCGTAATAGACATTCTTCTGAAAAAGACGGAGATTCCAAAGCAATATGAGATTCCGGCGGAACAAAAACGCGCCGGCTTCGTCTGACAGGGAAGGGCAGAACGCGGAAAAGAAAAACGAAATTAAGATACATAGGGAGGCCACTATGAAAAAACGGAGAATCTTGGCGATCTGCCTGATCGCGGCGCTTTGCCTCGTGATGATGGCGGGCTGCGGCGGCAAGAGCGGCGACACGGACAAGGGCGGCGGCAGCACCACCGCAAGCCCCGGCGGCAGCGGCACGAATCCCAGCGCCGCGCCCCAGCAGGACACCTACGTGTACACCGCAGAGTATGTGCCCATCCAGGGAGACGTGGGCTTCCTCAGCTCCCTGACCTACTGCGACGGCCGCCTCCTCACCAGCACCTACGGCGTCATCGGCGACAACACCCCCGAGGGCGTGACGCCGGAATACGAGGGGCAGTACGCGGTCTACGGGAACATCTTCTATTGGATCAATCTGGACGGCACCACCGAAAAGATGGATAAATACGAGCCGATCCAGTATGAGACCGACGTGGAAAACGCCACGGTGACCAGCTTTTCCATGGGCTTCGACGCAGCGCCCGACGGCACCCTCCGCAACCTGGAGGAGGTCTTTGTCAGCTGGTATGACGGGCCCGAGGACGAGGACGTGGAGATGTACTCCGACGAGTGGTATTCCAAGGGTTATTACGCCTATCAGCACAACGAGGAGCACTTCTTCCTCCGCACCCTGGGCAAGGACGGCGCGGAAATCGGCCGCATCGACCTCAGCGCCCTGGAGGAAGGGTCCTCCGGCGGCATGGGCGGCTTCGGCATGTCCAGCTTCACGGCCGACGAGGCGGGCAACATCTACATGAGCACCGGCTCCTCCGTCATCGTTCTGGATCCCCAGGGCCAGAAGAAGGGCGAGGTGACCATCGGCGGCGGCGGTTTTGCCTGGATCTCCAATCTGATCCGCCTGCGGGACGGGCGGGTGGCCGCCTCGTTCAACGCCGGCAGCGGCGACAGGCTGAATGTGATCGACCTGGCTTCCATGCAGTTCAGCAAGACCGAGAGCTATCCCGTGGTGAACGCCACCAACATGAGCATCGGCGGCGAAAAGAGCGAATACGACTTCTATTATACCAACGGCTCCAACTTCATGGGCTATTCCCTGGAGAAGGGGATCAGCGAAAAGGTCCTCAACTGGATCAATGCCGATGTGGACCCCAGCAGCATCAGCACGGCGGTGCTGCTGCCCGACGGGCGCATCGCCACGGTGGAGACCACCTGGTCCAGCGACTTTACCTCCTCCAACACCGAGCTGGTGCTGCTGAGCAAGGTCCCCGCCGCCAGCCTGGCGCAGAAGACGGTGCTGACGCTGGCGACCCAGAGCCTGGACTATAATATCCGCAGCCAGATCGTGAAATTCAACCGCAACAGCCCCGATTTCCGCATCGAGGTGGCGGACTATTCCGAATACAACACCGAGAGCGACGCCAGCGCCGGTCTCACGAAGCTGAACACGGAGATCCTGGCGGGCAATGTGCCGGACATCATGGATTTGAGCGGCCTCAATGCCAACCAGCTGGGGGCCCGTGGCCTTCTTGCGGATCTCTATCCTCTGCTGCATGGGGACAGCGAGCTGAACGGCCATGTGTTCGACAGCGCGCTGCGAGCGCTGGAAAGCGACGGCAAGCTCTATCGTACCGCCGCCAGCTTCAACCTCTATGCCGTTACCGGCGCGGCCAGCGTGGTGGGGGACACGCCGGGCTGGACCCTGAAGGAGTTCGAAGCTGCCCTCAAGACCATGCCCGAGGGCTGCAAGCCCTTTGCCGAGAGCATCACCCGCAGCACGATCCTCAACGCCTGCCTCAATATGGAGATGGCAAACCTGATCGACTGGAACACCGGCGAATGCCATTTTGACAGCCAGACCTTCACCGACATCCTGGAGTTTGCGGCCATGTTCCCCGCCACCTATGAGAGCGAGGGCGGCTTCGGCTTCGGTTTCGGCTTCGGCGGGAACAACGGTCCTACCGAGGAAGAACGGATCGCCGCCGGCCAGCAAATGCTGTCTCTGAGCTGGCTCACCAGCTTCGACAGCTTCCAGACCTACAACAATATGTTCGGCGGAGACGCCACCTACATCGGCTTCCCCACCTCCCAGGGCGTGGGCAATGCCCTTTGGTTCCAGGACAGCGGCTATGCCATCAGCGCGAAATGCGCCTATAAGGATGCTGCCTGGCAGTTCCTGCGCCTCCTTTTCTCCAAGGACTACCAGAGCACCGTCACTTCCTTCGGCGGCTTCCCCACCAACCGTGATCTCTTTATGGAGAAGCTCACCGACGCCATGACGCCGGAATACATGAAGGATGAAAACGGCAATTACCTTCTGGACGAGAACGGTCAGCGCATCGAGCAGCCCCGCAACAGCGGCTTCGGTTTCGGCTTCGGCTTCGGCGGCGGCGCGGAGATTTATGCCCTGACCCAGGAGCAGGGGGATGAAGTGATGGCCCTGATGGAGGGGACGGACCGGGTCTGGAATTCCGATACCGCCATCCTGGACACCATCACCGCGGAGAGCGAAGCCTTCTTCGCCGGGCAGAAGTCCGCCCAGGAGGTCGCAAAGCTCATCCAGAGCAAACTGACGATTTATGTAAACGAACAGAGATAAGGAAATGCTTTCGAAAACGAAAAGAACCGAAAAGGCAAATCCGGGAACCGAAAGGGTCAAAAAGGCAAGATCGGGGACGGGAAGACGGGAACGGGAAAGGATCAGGTCGAAGACGGGCAGAAAGGAAAGGGTCAAGGATTTCCTGCGGAGCCTGTGTTTCCTCTGCCCCAGCTTCCTGGGCGTCTGCCTGTTCTTCATCGTCCCCTTCGCGGTGGTGGTGAAGTATGCGCTGACGGATTCCTCCGCCGCCGACGCGGTGTTCGTGGGCATCGATAACTTCAAAAAGCTCATGACCAACGCGGCCTTCAAGCTGGCGGCGAAGAACACCCTGACCTTTTCCGCCGCCGCGGTGCCCCTGAGCGTCATCCTGGCCATCGTGCTGGCCCTGATGCTGGAGAGCCGCATCCCCATGAAAAGCGCTTTCCGCTCCTTTTTCCTCAGCCCCATGATGGTTCCCGTGGCCTCCATCGTTCTGATCTGGCAGGTGCTGTTCAACTTCAACGGCAGCTTCAATGTCCTCATCGAGGCGACAGGGGGCAAGGCCATCGACTGGCTCAATTCGGACTATGCCCAGCTGGTGGTCATCCTCCTGTTCCTATGGAAAAACCTGGGCTACAACATGATCCTTTTCATGTCCGGCCTCCACAACATCCCCAAGGAGCTGCTGGAGTATGCCGACGTGGAGGGGGCCTCGGAATGGTATAAGTTCTGGGCCATCAAGCTGCGGTATCTGAGCCCCACGGTGCTTTTCGTCACCATCCTGAGCCTCATCAATTCCTTCAAAATCTTCCGCGAGGTCTATCTTCTGGCGGGCAACTATCCCTACCAGGGGCTCTACACCCTACAGCACTTCATGAACAACATGTTCAACTCCCTGGATTATCAGAAGCTCTCCGCCGCCGCCATCATCATGGCCGTGGTCATGATCGTTCTCATCGCTTTCCTGTTTATGATCGAGAACTGGTTCGGAAAGGATGTGGAGGGATGAAGAAAAGGCGAAGCAGGCGGAAAAACCGCTATTTCAGCCGCGGGGTCATGTTCCTGCTCTGCGCCGTTTTTGCGGTGCTGTTCCTGGCCCCCACGGTGCTCACCATCACCAACTCCTTCATGACCGAGTCGGAGATCAATTCCAACTACGGCATGGTCTTTTCCACCACCACCGGCGGCTATGTGTCGGAGCACGTGAACCTGAAATTCATTCCGGACAAGGTGACGGTCAGCCAGTATATCACCGGCCTGGTCCGAAGCCCGGAATACCTGATGAAATTCTGGAACAGCGTGATCCTGACGGTGCCCATCGTTTTCCTGCAGGTGGCGGTGGCCTCCGTGGCGGCCTACAGCTTCACCCGATGGCGGGGGAAGATCCGCAGCGGCATCTTCTTCTTTTATGTCATCCTGATGCTGATGCCCTACCAGGTCACCCTGGTGCCCAACTATCTGGTAGCGGAACGGCTGGGCGTGCTGAACACCCGATGGAGCATCATCCTGCCGGGCATGTTCGCCCCCTTCAGCGTGTTCCTGCTGACGAAGTACATGCGGCGCATCCCCTATGCCCTCATCGAGGCCGCCAAGATCGACGGCTGCGGCGAGTGGCAGACCTTCACGCGCATCTGCCTGCCCCAGTGCCGGGCGGCGCTGTGCAGCATCGCCATCCTGGTGTTCATCGACTACTGGAACATGGTCGAGCAGCCGCTGGTCCTGCTGAACGACGCGGAGATGCAGCCCCTGAGCGTTTATCTCAGCACCATCAATTCCGGCGAGATCGGTCTCGCCTTCGCCATGGCAACGGTCTATATGTTCCCGTCCCTCCTCATCTTCCTGGCCGGTGAGAGCTATCTGATGGAGGGCATCACACATTCCGGCAGTATTAAGGGGTAACGAATCATGGAAGAAGAAAAGAAGAAAAAAAGAGGTTGGGTCAAGGACGCCGCCATCATTTTCCTGGCGGTGCTGCTGGTGCTGACCTTCTTTTCCAACACCATCCTCAACCGCTCCCTTCCCGAGGTAGCCACGGTCTACGTGCAGGAGGGGACCATCACCTCCAAGGTCCGGGGCACCGGCACCGTGACGGCGCGGGAAAACTATGAGGTCACCATCGAGCAGACCCGCAAGGTGCAGAGCGTGCTTGCGCGGGTGGGGGACGAGGTAAATGTGGGCGACGTGCTCTTTACCCTCCAGCCCGGCGACAGCGACGAGCTGGAAAACGCGCAGAAGGACCTGAAGAACGCCGAGCGGCGGTATCAGGACTGGCTGCTGGACCTGACGAAAGCGGATTATTCCTCTTATGACCGGAACATCGCCGACGCCAGGGACGCGCTGGAAGAAGCGCGGGAGGACCTGGCGAAGACGGAGATCACCGAGGAAGAACTGCGGAAATTCGAGGAGAAGCACGCGGAGATCGACGCCCAGATCGAAAAGCTGAAGGCGCAGAAGGAAGAACTGGCTGCGAAAAAGGAGGAGCTGGAGGCGGAGAAGGCAGCGCTGGAAGCGCAGCTGCCCGGCCTGCAGGCGAAAATCGACGCGCAGCAGACCGTGGTGGATTCCAGCAGCGAGAGCGTGGATGAGCTGGACACCCGCTCCGGCACCCTTCGGGAGCTGGAGCTGCAGATGCGCCAGCTGGAGGAGGAGCTCCACCAGAAGGAGGTCCTGATCCGGGAGCGTACGGACGCGCTGGCAAAGGCCCAGGAGGAGGCCGAAGCCGTCCGGGCCGAACAGCAGAAAGCAGTGGATAAAGCCCAGGACGCCTACGACGAGGTGGACAAGGAGATCAACGAGAAATTCGGCAATCATCAGGATGTGGATCACGCCCCGGTGGAGGCCGCCTGGGACGCTTATCAGGACGCCAAGCTCCGGGAGCGGGATGTGGAGAAGGAGCTGGAGGTCGCCAGAGTCGTTTATAAGGACGACTATCAGGACCTTGTCCGGGAAGCCTCTTACCTGGAATATGAAGCCCAGGCCTCCGATATCCTGGCAGCCGAGGAGGCCAGATACCGCACCAGACGAGGGCTGGGGCCCTACGAGATTCTGACGCAGGAGGAACAGGCGGAGATCATGGCGGAGGCCCTGCCGCTGATGGAAAAACGGCTGGGCAGTCGGGACAACTATGTGGCTTCCCGCCTGGACCTCTATCTTCCCGCCGCTGCGGAGAAGCACGCGGCCGACGCCATGGGCATGGCCTATCAGCGGATCAAAGCTGCGGAGGACGACCTGACCAAAGCGCAGGACGCCTCGGACGTTGCCTATGAGGCCTATGAGAAGGCCAAGAAGGAATATGAGGAAAAGCTTTCCGAGGACCATGAGTTCGGTGATCTGGACCGGAAACGCTCCCGCTGCAAGACCCTGATCGAGCGGGCGCAGGCCGCTATGGACGAAGCGATGGCGCCCCTGAATGCCGCCGTGAAGGAAGCGGAGCAGGCCCTGGAGCAGGCGAAGACCGAAAAGACGAACATCGATAACGATATCTCCGATCTGAATTTCCGTATCAATCAGATCAATACAGGCGATCTGACGGACCGGAAAACCTGGCTCGACGAGGAAAAGCAGAAGTTGGCGGAAATGAAAGGCGATCTGGAGGAAGCCAAGTCCAAGATCGAAACGCTGAAGTCGGACATTGAAAGGGCCGAGTCGGACATGGAAAGGGCCGATTCGGATATCGAAACCACCGACGCCGGCCATGAAAAGCTGGACGCAGACCTGGAGGCCCGGAGGGACGAGGTCAAGCGCGCCCAGGACAACGTGAAATCCAAGGAGCGGACGCTGGAGGACGAAGTACGCCGCCTCAATCAGCAGAAGGAGAGCGACGGCAAGCAGCAGATCCGCGACAGCATCACCCAGCAGGATTATCTGGACGAGATCGATAAATGCAAGGCCAGGGTGGAAGAACTCTCCAGCAGCGACAACGCCACGGAGGTCCGGGCCAACGTAGCCGGCAAGGTGCAGGAGCTGAATGTCAGCGCGGGCCACAAGGCGGAGGCAAACCAGGTGCTCGCCACCATCGAAGTGCCGGACCTGGGCTACAGCATGAACTTCTCCGTCACCACGGAGCAGGCCCGGCGTCTGAAGGTGGGGGACAGCGCCACCGTTTCCAACTACTACTGGGGCAGCCAGATCGTGGCGACGCTTGTTTCCATCCAGACCGATCCCCAGAATCCCCAGGGCAGCCGCATTTTGAACTTCGACGTCACCGGTGACGTGACGGCAGGCAACAGCCTCACCATCTCCATCGGCGAGCGGAACGCCAACTATGACATGGTGGTGCCCAACAGCGCCGTGCGCAGCGATACCAACGGCTCCTTCGTGCTCATGATCACGGCCAAGAACAGCCCCCTGGGCAACCGCTACTTCGCCACGAGGGTCAATGTGGAGGTCGTCGCCTCCGACGAACAGTACAGCGCCATTTCCGGCGCCATCGAAGCCTATGACAGCGTCATTACCACCGCCAGCCGCAACGCCCCCATCGCCAGCGGGGATCAGGTGCGCCTGGCCGACTCCAACAACGGATGAAAAAGCGCACATTCATCACCGTTTCTCTGATCCTCTGCGGACTGATGCTGCTCATGGCCGTCGCCTGCCTTGTCGCCAGGAGCGTTCTGGCCGGCAGCCAGCAGAGCCAGAAGCAGGCCGAGCGCTGGGCGGGGGAGAGCGGAGAGCGGTTCATGCAGTACACCTGCTTCTTCACCCAGGACGCGCTGAAGGACCTGGAAAGCGTCTTCGCACTCCGGCAGAAATACCTTGACAGCTTTGCGGAAGCGGACCTGGAGGCCGAACCCGGCGGCAGCCTCTACTGCGACGCCTGGAGCACCACCGGCTCGGTCAAGATCAATTCGGAGCACGGCAATGCCACCACGGCCGTGGTGGCGGTGGGGGGCAGCTTCTTTGATTTCCACCCCCTGACCCTGCGCAGCGGTGTTTATCTCCGCCAGAGCGACGTGAACAAGGACCGGGTGGTGCTGGACGAGGTGCTGGCCTGGATGCTCTTCGGCAGCCCCGACGTCGCGGGGATGCAGGTGGATATCAGCGGCAGGCCCTATGTGGTCGCCGGCGTGGTGCAGCGGGAGTCCGACAAGGCGACGAAGCTATTCGCCGAGGACGGGCCCATGCTCTACATCCCCTTCGAGAGCTGGCTGAATCTCAATTCCCGCGCGGGCATCGACTGCTATGAGGCGGTGCTGCCCGAGCCGGTGGACGGCTTCACCCAGACCGTGCTGGAGACGAACTACAGCGTGGGGGATGGGGTGCTGCAGCGGAACACCGATCGCTTTTCCCTTTCGGCTTCCGTCGCACAGATGAAGAAATTCGGCACCCGCGGCGTGCGCACCAGCCCCGCCGTCCTGCCCTACTGGGAGAATGCGGCCCGCTATGTGGAGGATTGGTGCACGCTCCTGGCGTTCCTCGCCATGCTGCTGCTGATCTACCCGGCCATCTGTGCTCTGGTCGCTTTCGTCTTCGGCTGGATCGTACTGAGAAAACAGCTCATCAAGCATCTGCCGGGCTTCGTTTCCAAGGTGGGGGACAAGCTCTACGCCTTCTCCGGCAAATTCTACAAGGGCAAGCGGGATTAAAGGAATAACGCGGAACAACAAACAAAAAACCGGCAAGGGATCGTCGTCCCTTGCCGGTTTTTCAATGGAATGGGGTGTTCGTATCAAGTTGTGATCAGCACAGTGTTGGTGTCGCCGTCCCAGTCCACGCTGCAGCCCAGAGCATCCGCAACAGCCCGGACGGGGAGATAGGTGGAATTGTTGAAAATAAAAGCGTCCAGCACGTTTCCTTTCACATCCTTGGGGATGATGAGCCTGCCGTCCAGAACGATGCGGATACCACGATAGGTCAGCACGGCCTCCTCCGTCGCATATCTGCCGGCGTTGGTGCGGGGAGCGGATTTCCGGGGCATGCCGGAGGTGAGCGTGATCGTTGCGGTTGCGCCGTCCCAGCCGACGTCGCAGCCCAATGCGCCTGCCACGGCCCGCAGGGGCAGATAGGTGGAATCGTTGAGAATAAAGGGCTCCGTGCTGTTGCCCTGTGCGTCTGTGGGCTGGATCAGCTGCCCGTCGATGCTGATCTTGATATCCTTATAGGTCAGGGTCGCCGTTTCGGTGTAGCTCTCCACGTCGCGGGTGTGCAGGCCGCAGACGGCGTCAATGTCCGCACCGGGCCAGTTGCCGTTGTAGTCATTGTTGCCTGTGTCCGTCAGGCGGACGTAGCGGAAACCGCTGCCCGCAGGGATCCTGCCTGCGAAATCCAGGCCCGCCGTGCGGCCCTCGACAATGCCGATCTCATACCAGGTGACGAGATCGTCGCTGACCTCCACCTTGGTTTCCTCCACGTTGTCGCCCACCTCGAAGATATAGACGTCCTTGCCTTCCCCGTCGTAGATGCGCGCGTCAAGCATCACGGTGAGGACGCCGTTGAACCCCAGGCAGAGGTCTCCCGTGCTGTAGTAGCTGTCGTCCGCGTCGGGGATGCCCAGGGAGATCAGCGGGTCCTTGTTCGCTCCAACGGAGGTCCAGGGGTCGCCGGCCTGAAAGTCGATCACCCGGTAGGCAAAGGCGGTGAGAGGCACCGTGACCCGGTATCCGTCCCGGTCGTAGAAGGAATAATAGCCGCCGTCAATGCCGTGCTTCTCGCCGCCTCCCGGCGCAGGCGCGGGTTCGGGCTCCGGCTCCGGCTCCACAGGGGAAGCGGGCTTGACGTTCAGGCCGCAGACGGCGTCGATGTCCGCGCCGGACCAGCCGCCGGGCTCGTTGTTGCCCGTGTCCGTGACACGAACATAGCGGAAGCTGCTGCCGGAGGGCACCTTGCCCGCCATGTCCAGCCCGGCCGTGCGCCCTTCGGCGATGCCGATCACATACCAGGTGGTGAGGTCGCTGCTGACCTCCACCTTCGTTTCCTCCACGGCGGGGCCGACCTCGAAGACGTAGACGTCGTCCCCCGGCCCGTCGTAGATCAGGGAATCGAAGCCCAGGACCAGCACGCCGTTGATGCCCAGACAGAGGTCGCCGGTGCTGTAGGCGTCGTTGCTGGAATCCGGCAGGCCCAGGGCGATCTCCGGGTCCATGTTTTCCTCATGGGAGGTCCAGGGGTCTCCGTGGGTGAATTCCACCACATAGGACGCAAAGGCGCTCACCGGCACCGTGACCGTGTTGCCTTCCCGATCCGTAAAAGTGTAGCTGTCGCCGTCCTGGTAGCCGTCTTCCGCGAAGACTGCCGGGGCGAGCATCAGCAGCATCGCCAATACCAGCGCCATGGAGAGAAACTTCTTCATAGGGATACCTCCTTTTTCAAATCGGCCGGGTGCTTATAGTATCACTGTAGCATAAGGGTACTTCCCGGTCAATAGCCTGACGGAAGGAACGCTTCGACAGCGGCGCGGTAATCATCGGCGAGCCAGAGAGCCCGGTAGGAGCCGGAGACGGTCAGCAGCTCCTTCCGCCCGACGCAGGCGTCATAGACCGCCTGGCTCTGTGCCTGACCAGGCAATGTCTCCTGGCTGCCGCAGACAAAGAGGATGGGGCAGGACATGTTGGCCGCCGCCGCCCGGATGTCCACGCTGTCCGGCTCAAAGCCCAGGGAGGAGCGGATGCGGCTGCGGAGAAAGCGGCCCACGAACCAGTCTCCCAGGTTGAAGAGCTTTTTCAGCAGGCTTCGCTGCATGTCCCCCAGCGCATCGTAGACGCTCTCCGCCACGATCCCGTCCAGCCCCGCCCCTGCCAGGGATTCGTTGGCGGACAGCAGGATGGCGGCGGCAGCGCCCGTCCCTTTGCCGTGGACCAGCACCGTGTCCTCACTGAGGCCCGCGGCCAGGATCAGGTCATAGAGGTCGAATTCCTCATAGACTCCATAGGTCGTGGGGATGCGATTGGTCTCCCCGGGGGCCTGATAGCCCCGCGCTTCGGGGATCAGTACCCCATAGCCCTGCGCCCACCACCAGGGCGCCAGGCGCAGGCAGTCCTCCTCCGTGCCCTCGAAGCCGTGAAGGAGGACGACGGTCTTTCCCGTGCCTCGGTCATAGTAGCGGTAATGAAGGGTAAGAAGCGCCCTTTCTCCGAACCAGCCGGCGGCGGAGTCGGTGGTGAAAGAGCCTTCGACGGGCGGGTGCTCCGCTTCCCAGGCCGCCGCCAGGGCGGTCTCACCGTCCAGGGTGGTCTGCTCCTCCGGCGCCAGCGCCCATTCCGGCAGGTTATCCAGCTGCGCCTGGGCCCGGTAGCGGAGAAAGCCCAGCTCATAGACGGTAGCGGCGGAGTTGCTCTGTCCCCAAAGGAGAAAGAAGATGCCCGCCAGGATCACGATAGCGATAAACATGGGAAAGGGGAGCTTGTCCCCTCGATTCTTTTTCATATGCATACCTCAGCCGGTGATGATGAAGGTGCGGGACAGAATGTCCCGCACCCGGTTCCGGATCGTTCTTCAGCTGATTTTCTGATTTTCCGCAGGACTGCCGGGGAAGAAGATGAGCTTGCGCGGGCATTTTTCCGCGCAGATGCCGCAGTTCTGGCATTTGGAGAAATCCTTGACGGACAGGTTGTCGATGATATGCACCGCATTGTTGGGGCAGTTCTTTTCGCAGATGTGGCAGCCCAGGCAGCCGCTCTCGCAGACCTTCCGGGTGATGCCGCCCTTGTCCGTGTTGTTGCAGGCGATCGCGCCCGCCGCGTCGTAGGGCAGGGCGACGATCAGCTTCTTGGGGCAGGCGGAGACGCAGGCCATGCAGCCCTGGCACTTCTCATGGTCCACTTTTGCGACCCCGTTGACAATGTGGATGGCGTCGAACTTGCAGGCGGCAACGCAGTTGCCGTAGCCCAGGCAGCCGTAGGCGCAGCTGCGGGGTCCGCCGCCGATGGAGGCGGAGGCCAGGGCGCAGTCCTTCACCCCGTCGTAGTTGTATTTGTAATAGGCCTTCTCGCCGCCGCTGCAGCGCACAAAGGCCACCTGCCGCACGAATTCCGCTTTTTCCTCTCCCAGAACGGCGGCGATGCCCGCCACCGCCTCGGCCCCGCCGGGGGCGCAGAGATTCCGCGGCACGTCCTTTTTCACGATGGCTTCGGCGTAGGCGGCGCAGCCGGCATAACCGCAGGCGCCGCAGTTGGCCCCGTTGAGACAGTCCTTGATCTGAGCGATCCGCGGGTCCTCCTCCACGTGGAAGACCTTGGAGGCGACGGCCAGCACCAGGCCGAAAACCACGCCCAGGCCGCCCAGCACGCAGAAGGCAAACAGTACGTTATTCATCCTTCATCCTCCTCAAAAGACCTTCAGGCCGGAGAAGCCCATGAACGCCAGAGCCAGGAGCCCGGCGGAGATCAGGGCGATGGGGAAGCCCTCAAAGCTTTTCGGCGCGTCGCCGGTCAGGTCCAGCCGCTCCCGCACGGAGGCAAAGAGCACGATGGCCACCAGGAAGCCCAGGCCGCCGGTGACGCCGTAGACCACGCTCTCCAGGAAGTTGTAATTGTTCTGGGTGTTCAGCAGCACCACGCCCAGTACGGCGCAGTTGGTGGTGATCAGGGGCAGATAGATGCCCAGGGCCTGATACAGGGAGGGAATGCTCTTTTTCAGGAACATTTCCACGAACTGTACCAGCGAGGCGATCACCAGGATGTAGGCCACGGTCTGCATGTAGCCCAGGCCCAGGGGCACCAGCAGGAAGCGGTTCACCAGCCAGCAGAAGACGCTGGCGATGCCCATGACGAAGGTGACGGCAATGCCCATGCCCAGGGCGGTGTCCATTTTCTTGGAGACGCCCATGAAGGGGCAGATGCCCAAAAACTGGGAGAAAATGAAGTTCTGGATCAGGATCGCCCCCAGGGCGATGGAGACAAGGCCCGTAAAGCTCATTTCTTCTCCGCCTCCTTCTTCTCCTCATGCCGGCGCAGGAGATACTGCATCAGGGCAATGAGGCAGCCCAGGGTGAGGAAGCCGCCCACGGGCAGGATCATCATGAGGGCGCCGCTGCCCTCAGGCAGGATGCGGATGCCTGCGCCGTCGGGGCCCAGCAGGCCGCCGCCGAAGGTGCCGTTGCCCAGCAGCTCGCGCACGACGCACATGACGATGAGCACCAGGGTGTAGCCCAGGCCCTGGAAGATGCCGTCGAGAGCGCTGGCCGCCACGCTGTTCTTGGAGGCGAAGGCCTCCGCCCGGGCCAGAATGATGCAGTTGACCACGATCAGGGGGATGAACACCCCCAGGGATTCGCTGAGGCTGGGGAGATAGGCCTGCATCAGCAGGTCCACGATGGTGACGAAGCCGGCCACGACGACGATGTAGCAGGCGATGCGGATCTGGTCGGGAATCAGCTTGCGCACCAGGGAAATGACGATGTTCGAGCAGGTCAGGATGATGATGACGCTGATGCCCATGCCGATGCCGTTGAACAGGGTGGTGGTGATGGCCATGGTGGAGCACATGCCCAGCAGCTGCACCAGCACCGGGTTGTTGGTGATCAGCCCTTCCCGGAATTGTTTCTTCACGTTCATGCTCCTGCCCCCTCTCTGATGAGCTCATTCGCCGCAGCCAGGGCTGCGTTGACGCCTTTCGTCACCGCCGTGGAGGTGACGGTCGCCCCTGTCAGCGCGTCGATCTCGCCGCCCTGCTTTTTCAGCGCCACGCTGCCGCTCTTGCCTACGTATTGACTGCGGAAGCTCTCGCGGTTGGCGTTCGCCCCCAGGCCGGAGGTCTCGCTCATTTTGATGATGCTGACGCCCGTGACCGTGCCGGTTTTGTCCACGCCCACGGCCATATTCAGCTCTCCGCCGAAGCCGGAGGGATTGACCATGATGACCCAGCCGCTGTCGTCGGCGGCATAGACCTCCTTCACCAGCTCGATCTTTTCCGCGGCGCTGCCGCTCACGGGCGTATAACTGTCCGCCGTCAGCACCGCTTTCATGGCCGCGGCGGTCTTTTCCTCGTTGAAGGCGGCGATCCGGTCGCTGGTGATCTTGTTCACAAAGCCCAGGGCGATGGCCACCACGGCGGCGAAGGCAAAGAGGATCACCGCCAGCTTCAGCGTCGCCCAGTCCAGCCGGAAGCCTTTCTTTTCTTCCGTCATACCTTCTCCGCCTCCTTCTTCGTTTTCACAGCGCCGAAGCGCTTGTTGGGAAGCGCTTTATCCAGCAGCCAGACGGCGGCGTTCATGATCAGAATGGCGTAGCTGACGCCCTCCGCATAGGAGCCGAAATAGCGGATGAACACCGTGAGGGCCCCGCAGCCCGCGCCGAAGACGATCTGCGCCCTGGGGTTCACGGGGCTGGTGGTGTAGTCCGTAGCCATGAAGACGGCGCCCAGCATGAGGCCGCCGGAGCAGAGCTGCCAGAGCATCCAGCTCAGGCGGGGATTCCCCTGGGGGAAAAGGAAGGTCAGCACCGCCACGGTTCCCAGGAAAGCCAGGGGGATGCGGGGGCTGATGACCTTTCGGATCAGCAGATAGACGCCGCCCAGCAGCAGGGCAAAGGCGCTGATTTCGCCCATGGAGCCGCCCACCTGGCCCAGAAAGACCTGCAGCAGGGTCACATTCCCGGGCAGCGCGCCGCCCTTGAGGGCCGCCAGCGGGGTGGCCGCGGTGACCGCGTCCACAGTGGAGACCGCGAAGAAGCTGCGGTAGCCCAGGGGGGCGATCCAGCGCGTCATGGCGACGGGCCAGCTGAAAAGGAAAGCACGGGCCGCCAGGGCGGGGTTCATGAAGTTTTTGCCGATGCCGCCGAAAAGCTGCTTCACCAGGATGATGGCAAAGGCGTCGCCGATGAGAAGGATCCACCAGGGGATGGACACCGGCAGCGTATAGGCCAGCAGCACGCCGGTGACGGCGGCGCTGAGGTCGCCGGTGGAATCCGGCTTGCGGAGCAGCTTGCGGTAGCCCCATTCAAAAAACAGACAGCCTGCGACGCTCAGGACGGTGTTGAGAATGGCCCGCAGGCCGAACATCCAGGCGGCCACCACCAGCGCGGGGAGAAGGGCGATGAGCACGTCCAGCATGATGCTCCGGGTATCCTCCCCCGTGCGGATATGGGGCGAGGCGGAGATGGAGAGCAGGTTCTCTTTCTTTTCCGTATCCAATCTGACTCCCTCCCGTCACGAAGCTTTCTTGATGAGCGCTTTGGCGTTGCGGATGGACTGCACCAGCTGCAAACGGCCCGGACAGCTGTAGGCGCAGCAGCCGCATTCGATGCAGTCCGTGGCATTCAGCTTTTTGAGGCCGGGCACGTCCCCCTTGCGCTCGCTGGCATAGATGTAAAGCGGCTGCAGGTGCATGGGGCAGGCGGCCACGCAGCGGCCGCAGCGGATGCAGGCGGGGTTCTCCTTCGCCCTGTTCTGCTCCGCGAGGAATGCCAGCACCCCGTTGGTGCCCCGCAGGATGGGGACCTCCTGGCTGAAAATGGCGCTGCCCATCATGGGGCCGCCCATGAGCAGCTTGTTGGTCTCTCCCTTGAAGCCGCCGGCCGCCTCCACCAGATATTTCACCGGCGTTCCGACCCGGCAGAGGAAATTGGCGGGATTCATGATGCCGGGGCCGGAGACGGTGACCACCCGCTCCACGCTGGGGAGCCCGGTGCGCACCATTTGACAGACGGTGTAGCAGGTGAACGCGTTCATGACGATGCACTGCACGTCCGCCGGGAGCCCGCCGGGGGGCACCTGACGGCCCGTCACCGTCTGGATCAGCTGCTTTTCCGCCCCCTGGGGGTAGCGGACGCGGCAGACCAGCAGCTCGATGTCCGTGCTGCCTTGGAGCTTGTCCCGCAGGAGGGCGATGGCGTCCTGCTTGTTGCCCTCCACCGCCAGCACCGCCTTGGGGAGCTTCAGCAGCTTCAGCACATAGCGGATGCCCGCCAGCACCTCCTCCGGGTGCTCCAGCATGGTCCGGTGGTCGGAGGTGATGAAGGGCTCGCACTCGGCGGCGTTGATGATGAAGGTGTCCACCTTGCCGAGCGCGCTGGAAATCTTCACGTGGGTGGGAAAGGTAGCGCCGCCCATGCCCACGATGCCGTTTTCCCGGATCAGGCCCAGCAGGCAGGCGGGGTCTTTCTCCACTTCCTCCTCGTGGGAATGAACGCCGGGGTCCAGCCGGTCCTGATGGTCGTTATCGATCACAACGGACATAACGGTCTGTCCGTTGGGATGGAGACGGGGCTCCACCGCCGCCACCGTGCCGGACACGCTGGCATGGATGGGGACGGAAACCGGCTTGTCGCTCCGCCCGATGACCTGCCCCAGCAGGACCTCGTCCCCCTTCTTCACCGTGGGGGTGCAGGCGGCCCCGATGTGCATGGACATGGGGATGACCACCTGATCCGGCGCGGCCAGAGGGGTGATGGGGGAAGCGGCGGCCAGGCGTTTCCCGTCGTCCGGGTGGATGCCGCCGAAGAAGGAATGCCGCAATGACTTACACCTCGCTGTCTTCATCGCAGAATGCGATGCTGCTTGTTGATCTGTGTTTTTCTCGGTTAGCTTTGATGATCCATCATAACACAAAAGACCCGCCTCTGTCTACAAAGCTTAGTAAATAGGGTGATAAATATAAAAATACTACGGCAATTCTTGGCAAAAGCGACAAAAAAAGCGGCCTCCGGAGCCCAAAAGCCCCGGAGACGCCGATGTTCATAATTATGATCTTATAATGATGAAGTTATGCCTGCCGGTCCAGAAGCATTTCGCCCACCTTGTAGATGTCCCCGGCCCCCACGGTGAGGAGCATATCGCCCGCCCGCAATTCTGCCCGCAGAGCGTCGCAGAGCTCGCCGAAGCTGCGGCAATAGACCGCGCCGGGAATGCGGGCGGCCAGATCGGCGGAGGATACGCCGAAGACGTCCTTTTCCCGCGCGGCGTAGACGTCCGCCAGATAGAGCTTGTCGGGGATCGAGAGGACCTGCACGAAATCCTCAAAGAGGTTTTTCAGGCGGCTGTAGGTGTGGGGCTGGAAGGCCACCACGATCCTCTGATAGCCCATCTTGCTCACCGCGTCCATGAGCGCCCGGAATTCGCTGGGATGGTGGGCATAGTCGTCGTACACGTCCGCTTCGCCGCATTTGCCCTTGAACTCCGCCCGCCGTCCTGCGCCGCGGAAAGCGCCGAGCCCCTTCTCCACGGCCTTGGGGTCCAGCCCCAGGGCCTTCGCCGCGGCGCAGGCGGCCAGGGCGTTCAGGATATTGTGCCGCCCGCCGATGCGCAGGGAGATGTGGGCCCAGGTTTCGCCGCGGAACACGGCGTCGAACTCGCTGATCCGCCCCTCCGTCAGGTTCATGGGGCGCATGTCGGCGTCGGGGGCGAAGCCGTAGCGCAGACGCTGCCGCGCGATGCCGGCAAGGGTGTCTTCCGTATTGCGGTCGTCGGCGCAGGAAATCACCCAGCCCTCCTTTTCCGGCGTCAGCTCCGCAAAAGCCCTAAAGGATTTCTTGATGTTTTCCAGGGTGCCGAAATAATCCAGATGGTCGTTGTCCACGTTGAGGATCACGGCGACGGTGGGGGAAAAATTCAGAAAGCTGTCGTAGTATTCGCAGGATTCCAGCAGGATGGTGTCCCCGCGGCCCACCCGGTAGCCGGAGCCGATGAGGGGCAGGGTGCCGCCGATCATCACCGTGGGGTCCTTCCCGGCCTCCATGAGGATGTGGGTCAGCATGGAGGTGGTGGTGGTTTTCCCGTGGGTGCCCGCCACGCAGACGCCGCAGGCATAATCCTTCATGATGGCGCCCCAGGCCTGGGTCCGCTCAAAGACGGGGATGCCCGCCTCGCGGGCGGCCCGGATCTCCGGGTTGTCGTCGTGGACGGCGGCGGTGCGCACGACAAAGTCGGCCCCCGCAACATTCTCCGGCCGGTGGCCGATGAAGACGGAGATGCCGTCGCTGCGGAGACCCTGCACGACCTCGCTGTCCGTGATGTCGCTGCCCTGCACGGTGAGGCCCCGCAGCTTGAAGACCTCCGCCAGGGGCGACATGCTGACCCCGCCGATGCCCACCAGGTGGGCCCTCTTGCCGGGCTTCAGATAGGGAAAGAAATCGGATACGGTCAAGGCCGATCCCTCCTTCGGAAAACGCTGGATTTACATAATTATATTCCCTTTCGCCGGGGAATACAACCGGAATTTTCCCGTAAATCCCCGCCCCGCCGCAGCGGAAAAAGGCTCCCCCCTAGGGGAAGCCCCCCCCCCCCCCCCCTGCGGCGGGGGCCAAAGACGGGGAAAGGACGAGCGGGTTCGCGCTGCGGCGCGACCCCATTTCTTTTGGCGTAAAAGAAATGGGGGAAAGAAAACGCCAAAGGGAACCTATCCCGAAGGCGGTTCCCTTTGGAATCCTTCCCCATCGGCCAGGGGGCTGCGGCCCCCTTGAGATCCCCCGGAGTTTACGGGGGACGAGAGACGAAGGACGAGAGACGAAGGACGAGAGACGAAGGACGAGAGACGAAGGACGAGAGACGAAGGACGAGAGACGAAGGACGGTGGACGAGAGACGGGGGCTTGGACGGGGTAACGGATTGCCACAGCCAGTGTGAGCATGACGGTAAGGGGAGGCTTTATGCTTAAGTTGATGACACTGCCTCCCGGAGAGGACGGGGAAAAGCTGTTTTCGCGTTAACCGTCCCCTGTGTTGTAGCGTTCTATCAGAAATCCGAAGTTATGTGTCCCGATAAAATCATCCCAAACCTGCGGCTCCGAGTTTTCCGCACAAATATATTTTCGTACTTTCATATCTACAGAATCGCAATATGTGCGAATTGCATCAGCATCTACCTTCGGGTCCTCCAGATAGTCGATAATGATGTAGTATCGGCTTTGTATGGAAAGCACATTTTGCAACAGGGCCTGAAAAGCGTTGCCGAATTTGCTTGCTTCCCCAAGGAGCAAATGGGCCACAACCAGATCGTAATGAGCGGGAATAGGAGTATCACAAATATCCAGCTCTACCACATTTACCTTGTCAGACTGCATCTTTCTAATCGTGTTGATTTTACGCTCATCGCCTGGATATACAATAGCATCCACGCTTGCTTTCGGGAAACAGGAAATGATGGTGGACAGACTGGTCTTGCCGCTTCCTGCATCCAAAATACGACTACTATCCGCGATAGAAAGTTCCGATAATAATTCTCGCAGAATCGTTATATGGCTTCGTTCAGTCACAGGCCGAAAAGCCTCCTTTTGTTCACGAATACACCTGTCATCAGGGATAGTCCCCTATGACACAAGGCTCCCCTGAAAGGGGAGCTGGCGCGAAGCGCCTGAGAGGTCCGACCCCGCCGCAGAGCGAAAACTCCCGTCCCCCGCAAGCCCCCGTTCCTCGTCCAAAAGTGGGGGATCCAATGGGGGCGGAGCCCCCTTGGCCGTGAGGAGGGGTCCCGGGGAACCTTTATGGAATGGTTCCCCGGGCGCGTCTTTGCCTTCTTTCGCCGCGCAGCGAAAGAAGGTCGCTCCCGCAGGAGCGAAAAGCCCCCGTCGGATCCCCGGCGGGGGTTTACGAGAGACGATGGACGAGAGACGAGTATTCAAGCCTCTTTCCCGCTGAGGGTCTTTCCCTTCGCCAGGGCGCCGCCCACCAGGTGACCGAAAAGGACGGCCCGCCCGTGGTTGGAGCCGGGGCAGGTGACGGGATAGGAGTTGGCGAAGAAATCCCCCTGCATATTGCCCACGGCAAAGAGCCCGCCGATGGGCTCGTCGGACTCCGTCAGCACCTGGGAATCGGCGTTGACGTGGACGCCGTAGCCCACGTTCAGCAGCCATGCACTGACCTTGCCCGCATAGAAGGGCGCTTTCGTGACGCTGCTGAGGAAGCGCTTGGGCACGCCGAAATCCTTGTCCTCTCCGGCGCGGCACCAGCCGTTGTAGCGCTTCACCGTTTCCTCGAGCGCCTTGGGAGGCACGCCGATTTTCTCTGCCAGCTCCTCCAGCGTGTCCGCGCGCAGATACTCCCCGGCGGCCACGGCGGCCTCCATCTTCTCCTCCAGGCCGGGCAGGAGATACGCTGCCTTGTGGGGCTCCTGCTTCTTCACGTTTTTGGCATAGTTAGCGTCGAACACCGCCCAGGCCACGTTGCCGGGGGCGTTCAGCCTCGCGTTGGTGACGATGGGCTCAAAGCCCATCTCGCAGCTGAAGCGCCGTCCCTCCCGGTTCACGGTGAGCCAGCTGGTCTGGATGCCGAGGCCCAGAGGGGTGAAGTTTACGGGGTGGATGACGGGCACCGCGCCGGAGCGGGTCCATGCCGCGCCCACAGCTTTTGCCAGCATCAGGCCGCTGCCGTCGTTGCCGCCCTTGGGGTAGTATTCGTTTTTGTCCGCCCGCAGTGCTTCGGGGCAGTATTTTTCCAGCAGCTCCTTGTTGTCGGTGATGCCGCCGGTCGCCAGGATGACGCCCCTCCGCGCCCGGATGCGGAGTTTTTCGCCCTCCGCCGTAACCGCCGTGAGGCCGGTGATCCGCCCGTCAAGCTTCGTCAGCTTCTCCGGGGTGCAGCGGAAAAGAAAGCGGGCCCCGTGGGCCTCCGCGTCCCTGCGCAGCATGCGCACGAAATGGCGGATGGCGGCCTTGTCCTCCACGACGGCGGGCTTGTCCGCAGGGGCGAAGTTGTGGGCCGTGCGGAACATGCGGAAGCGGTCCTCCAGCTCGTTCCAGTCGGGCCGTGCGGTCATGGAGTCGTTGAGGGTCACCTTCAGCCCGTATTTCTCCGCCAGGTCGATATAATGGTCCATGACCTTGCCGCTTCGGTCGGTGTAGACCCGGATCAGGTCGTAATTCGCCTTGCTCTGGCCCCAGGCGTAGATGAGCCTCGCGGCGTCCAGCGGGTCGATCTCCACCCCCGCGGCCTTCTGCAGCTTCGAGCCGATGGCGCCCACGTCCAGGCCGTGGGCGGTGATGTTCCCGGCCCTTTCCACCACGACCACCTCTGCGCCCGCTTCGGCGGCGCTCTGGGCGGAGGCGCAGCCCGCGATGCCCGCGCCGATGATCGCCACATCGCAGTCGACGGTCCTCGTTTTCATCGCTGTCATATCATGTGATCTCCCTTCTGTTTGCGTTCCAATCTTGCTTTTGCCGGTAACTTATGGTAAAATCCTCAGGATTTATCTGAGGGAAGGAGGACGCTTTTGAAGAATTTCCTGTGGATCGTGCTGGTGAGTATGGTCCCCATGATCGAACTGCGGGCCTCCATCCCCATGGGCTGCGGTATGGGCCTGCCCGCCTGGCAGGTGTATGTCGCCGCCGTGATCGGCAATATGCTTCCGGTGCCCTTCATCGTCCTCTTTATCCGCCGCATCTTCGAATTTCTGCGGAAGCACTGGGCGAAGCTGAACGGCCTGATCGACAGGATCGAGGCCAAGGCCATGAAGAAAAGCGACCGGGTGCGGCAATTCGAGATTTTGGGCCTGATGCTCTTTGTGGCCATCCCCCTGCCGGGCACCGGGGCCTGGACGGGAAGCCTCATCGCCGCGCTGCTGGACATCCGCCTCAAGCGCAGCATCCCCACCATTTTCCTGGGGGTCCTGATCGCCGGGGCTATCGTGACCGCCATCAGCTACGGCTTCCGCTTCGGCATCCACGCCATATCCGGATAAATGCACAAGCACACACGGGGCTGCGAATGCAGCCCCGTGATTCTTTCCGGCTTATTCGGCGGCAGCCGTCTTGCTCCTGGCGAAGCGGTTGCGCAGGAAAAGGATCACCGCAATGACAAAAGCGCAGCCGGCCACGAAGCGGTAGCGGAAAGCGGTGGAATCCGGCACCAGGGCGTTGGTGAGATTGGTGAAGACCACGGGGCTCAGGAAGCCGCCGGTGGAGGGGGCGATGGCGGAGATGATGACGCTGGTGACGGCGCTGTTGGTGGGGTCGGAGTTGACGCTGGTGCCGAAGATGCACCAGGGCGTAAAGAGGCTCAGGGTCAGGCCGCAGACGAAGACGGCGATCAGGATCAGGGGCAGGGAGGTGGTGAGGAAGCTCAGCACCAGCAGCCCCAGCGCCAGCATGCAGAGGGCCAGCACCAGCGTGTCGTCCTGCAGCTTGCCGGAAATCTTCTTGAACAGCAGTCCGGAGACCACGCCGCCGCCCATCTGCACGGCGGAGCAGATGCCCGCCAGGGTGGAATAGTTTTTGAAATGAGGGGCCAGATGGGAAGAAATATTCTGGCTCACGGTGACATAGCAGAGCATAAAGACGAAAGCGGACACGGCATAGAAGAAGACCTTGGGCTTGATGGGGCTGCGCTTGGTCCCGTCGTCCGCCTTGGGCGTCTTGTAATTGGGGATGTTGATGGCCGCGACGACGGCGATGATGACGCCCACGGAGAGCACCAGATAGCCGCCGTACCAGAAAAGGCTCGCCAGCAGACCGCCGGTGAGAGAGCAGATGATGCCGCCCAGGCTGATGCAGGAGGTCTGAAGACCCGTGAGTCCCTGCCGCTCGTCAGGCTCGAAGCAGTCGAAAATGATGCCGAAAGCGTTGGTGACAAAGAGGCCCAGGGCGGTGCCCACCAGGGCGGAGAGCACATAGACGCACCAGAAGGCATGGTGGAACAGCAGCACGAAGATCACCGCCAGGGCAAACAGACTCTGCCCCAGGACCACGGCATGCTTCTTCGTGAGGAGGCCCCGGTTGATGAAGTACATGGCGATCAGGCTCACGCCGATCTGCAGCACGTTGGTGGCGCTCATGGCGGTCTGCACCGTTGCCAGCTCCACGCCGAAAAACTGCCGGATCTGCTCCGTGGCGGGAGAGAGGGCAACGGAGATCATGTTGGTGAGCGCTACCAGCAGCAGCGTCGCCTTCAAAGCGCGTTTTTTCTTGTCGGTCAGGTTCGTCAAGGGAGATCACTTCCTTAATCTGCAATAACAATATTCTATCTGATTTTTCCGCCGATTGCAAGAAAAGGATGTCCTGCCGGGGTGCTTTTGCAGGATTCAGTTTTTCCCCGACAGCCGCCGGAACAGGCGGGGCAGGAAGCCCTGCGGCTTCTTTTCCGGCAGAGGCAGCACCTGCTGCTGGGAGAAATAGCGGAATAACCGCTCCTGGCTGTTTTCGCCGGAGGGATTCTCCGCCTTGCGGTAGCTGCCGTCCGGCTGCATGTCCCAGCCCTTCACATCGTCCTGGCGGAAAGCGGCCATGAGCTCCAGCACCTGGGCCTTGATATCCTCTTCCAGCACTTCCGCGAAGGCCTCCACCCGCCGCTGGGTGTTGCGGTTGAGCAGGTCGCCGGAGCCGATCCAGACGCGCTGGGCTTCGCCCCTGCCGAAGACATAGACGCGGGAGTGCTCCAGATACCGGCCCACCACGCTTTTCACCCGGATGTTTTCCGTCGCTCCCGGAATGCCGGGACGGAGGCAGCAGATGCCCCGGATGAACAGCTCCACCGGCGTCCCCGCGCGGGAGCATTCCATCAGCTTTTCCATCACGTCCATGTCGTTCATGGAATTGACCTTGATGGAAACGAAGCCGTCCTTTCCCAGGGCGCGCTGGCCCTCCAGGGCTTCCAGGAGCGCGTCCTTGAAACAGTTGGGGGAGGTGAGGAGGGTTTCCGTGGGCTCCGGCGTCTGTCCCAGCGCCAGGGCTTCGAAAACGGCGGCGGCGTCCTGTCCCATGGCCTGGTCGGCGGTGATGAGGGAGAGGTCGCAGTATTGCTCCGAGGTGACCTCATTGTAGTTCCCGGTGCCGATTTGGGTGATATAGCTCACCGCATCCCCCCGCTTCCGGGTGATGAGGCAGAGCTTGGAATGGACCTTGTGCTCCGGCAGGCCGTAGATGACGGAGCAGCCCGCCTCCTCCAGCATTTCGCTGTAGTCGATGTTGTTCTTCTCGTCGAACCTTGCCCGCAGCTCCAGCAGGCAGAGCACGTCCTTCCCCCGGTCGGCGGCGTAGGCCAGGGCGGCCGCCAGTTTGCTGCTGGCCGCCAGCCGGTAGAGGGTGATGCGGATGGAGACCACCTCCGGGTCGTCCGCCGCCTCGTAGAGCAGCTCGATGAAGGGGGTCATGCTCTGGTAGGGGAAGCTCAGCAGCAGGTCCTTCTGGGCGAGATAGGGGAAGAAATCCCCCTTGCGCAGGTGCACCGTGCGGACGCTGCGCCGTTCGGGATACTGCATCCCCGCGCTCGGGGCCACCGCGCCGGCGAAATTGAGACGGAAGGGGACGTCGGTGGTGATGAACTGCTTTTCCGGTACCTTCAGATATTTTTCCAGCAGCTCCCGGAGCCGGTGCTCCGGCTTGCCCTGGAGCTGCAGGCGCACGATCTGCATCCGCTTGCGCTTGCGCAGGAGCTTCTCCATGCTGAGACGGAAATCCCCGTCCAGCTGGAGGGTGTTTTCGTCAATAAAGATGTCCGCGTTGCGGATGACCCGCAGGACGCAGCTGTCCTTTATGTCGGATTTCTTGAACAGGAGGGAGGCAAAATGGCGCACCAGAGCGTCCGTCAGCACCACCTTCTGCTTCCCCTCGGTTTCAAACACCCGGAAGGCGGGCAGGCGGGAGAGGGCCACCAGGCCCAGTTCGGTCTTTTTCCGCTTCTCCAGCAGCACCGCCACATAGCTCTCCCTGTTGTCCAGAAAGGGCATGGGGTGTTCCGCGTCCACGATGCGGGGACTGAGGAGCTGCCGGTATTCCGCGAAGAATTTCCGGGCCATGCTCTCGTCCGCCTTGGAGGCCCGCCGCAGGTCCAGCAGCTCCACCCCGGCGTCCTTCAGATCCCGGAGGAGACGGCGGTAGACGGATTCCAGAGTCTCCTGCTGCCGGGCGGTCTCCCGCAGGATCTGCTTGAGCTGCGTTGCGGTGGTCCAACCCGTCTTTGCATCCCGATAATCGGGGAGGAGGATGCGGCGGTGGAGCAGCGCGCCGACGCGGACCATGAAGAATTCATCCAGATTGCTCTGGTAGATGGAGAGAAAGCGCAGCCGCTCCAGCAGGGGAACGCCGGGGTCCCCCGCCTCCATCAGCACCCGCAGATTGAACTGGAGCCAGCTGAGCTCCCGGTCCATAAAGGGGCCGTCCACGCCGCCCCGCAGGGCGCGTTCCTCCGCCTCGGCGGCAGTACCTTCCGCCTCCGGCAGCGCTTCGTGCAGAAAAAGATCGCTGTCGTCCATGCCGTCTTCAGTTCCGATCCTTCAAGGCCTGCTCCATGGCGTCCGCCACGGTGCGCATGACCTTGATGCGGGCGTAGAACTTGTCATTGGATTCGATGATGTGCCAGGGGGCGGCCTCGGTGGAGGTCTTTTCCAGCATGTCGGAGACGGCTTCCTCATAGAGCGGCCATTTCTCCCGGTTGCGCCAGTCCTCCTCCGTGATCTTCCACTGCTTTTCCGGTGTGTTCTGCCGCTCCGTGAAGCGCGCGAGCTGGGTTTCCTGGTCGATTTGCAGCCAGAATTTCAGGATCACCGCGCCCCAGTCGTGAAGATCGGCCTCAAATTCGTTGATCTCGTTATAGGCCCGCTGCCAGTCCTTCTCGGAGCAGAAGCCCTCGATGCGCTCCACCATCACCCGGCCGTACCAGGTGCGGTCGAAGATGGCCACGTGGCCGCTGCGGGGGAGCCTTGTCCAGAAGCGCCAGAGGAAATGCCGCGCCAGCTCGTGGGGTTCCGGGGATGCGATGGGCCAGGTCTCGAAACCCCGCGGGTCCAGGGGATAGGCCAGCCGGCGAATGCTGCCGCCCTTGCCGGCGGCGTCCCAGCCCTCGAAACAGACGATCACGGGGATGCGCTTCCGATAGATCCGGTTGTGGAGCCGGCTGAGGCGCTCCTGCAGCGCGTCCAGCTCCTTGCGGTATTCCGCCTCCTCCAGCCGGGGCGAGAGATCCACTTCGCTGAGACGGGGCGTGGGGGCCATGGCAAAGTCGGCCTCGAAGGGCTCGCCGCAGATTTTTCCCGCGGCCAGTGAAGCCCCGATGGCTTCCGTCAGGAGGCAGAACGCGTCGTAATTCAGCTTTTTCATTCCGCTGCCGTCCACCACATGCCAGGGGAACACATCCCCCGTGGCCGTCATGAATTCCTCATAGGCGTCGAGGAAGCGGTCATATTCCTTGTTCTGCTGCCGGTCGGAGTCGGAGACGCGCCAGGCCGTCTCCCGGTCCGAGAGCAGCTCCTTCTGCCGTTTGGCCTGTTCCTTTTCGGAGATGTGGACGAAAAGCTTCACGACCAGATAACCGTTGTCCCGCAGCTGCCGTTCAAAGCGATTCACGGAGAGGATGCGCTGCCGGTATTCCTCCTTGCCCAGGCCGCCGCAGAGCCTGTCCCGGATGGCAGCCTCCATCCAGCCCCCGTCCATGAACAGCATTTTTCCGTTTTCCGGCAGGGCGGAGAAGAAAGGATAGAGGAAGGGATAGCGGTCCGCATCCCGCCGATCTGCGTCCAGAGAAAATACGGAGCAGAAACGGGGGTCGACGTCGCTGATGAGCTTGTTGATAAGCCCGCCCTTGCCCGCGGCTGCCCAGCCCTCCACCATCACCACCACCGGCAGCTTTGCCTCCCGCAGGGCGGGCTGCTGGGCGGTCAGGAGCTCCTGCAGGCGCTTCGTTTCTTCCTTCCGGCTTTCCTTGTCCAGCCCGTCGTCCGGACGAATATGGTTTTTCAGCATGAAAACCACTCCTCATATTTATTTATCTAATCTATTATAATCTCAGTTCCGGCTGCGCTTGTCAAGCAAAATCCCACAGGAGGATGATCCTTTTCTCCGCAGAAGGCTTATGGCAACACCGCGTTAGTTCTCGGCACACATCTTGCTTGCATCATGTTCCGTCATATTGCCCGAAAATCTTGGCCAATACAGGAAGTATTCCCCGCGATTTTCAGACAATCTGACGAAAATTCTGACT
>JAEEGI010001476.1_pt1 | contig 58596 bp, 46 predicted proteins | sample 8958751 | NCBI WGS metagenome assembly JAEEGI01 (sample SAMN16246545, study PRJNA631951) | gut metagenome | biome: gut microbiome; feature: rumen; material: KS-attached | host: Bos | place: Iran: Karaj | collected 2018-10
AAAAGGAAAGCAAGCTGCTGTTCGTTTTCAACGCCTTCGGCAATGACATCTGCGCCGAATGCATGGGCCATGTTGATGGTCGATCTGATGATGGTCTCGGCCTTATCGCTCTGGCCTATCTTGCGGATGAATCCTATATCAAGCTTAATGGTGTCGAATTCATAGCTTTCAAGGGTGGAAAGAGAGCTCATTCCGCTGCCGTAATCATCTAGCAGTATCCTGACCTTCTTTTCCTTCATTATCTTCAGGAAATCCAGGGCGTTGCTCTCAAGGTTTGCATAGGCGGACTCGGTTATCTCGATCTTCGCGGCTCCTTCAGGAAAATCGTCCTTATCGAGGATCTCCTTGATCCGGTCTAAGAGCGTGGGATCGTAGAAATCAACCCTTGAAAGGTTAATGGACACCGGAACAAGGGGATATCCTTCCTTAGAATTCTTCATGAGCATTCCGAAGACGCTCTCCGCCATATACATATCGACTCTTGAAACCTTGCCCGACTGCTCGAGCGCAGGTATGAAAAGTCCGGGAGAAACCAGACCCATATCATGGTGATTCCATCTGACCAGAGACTCAGCGGACACCACCTTATGGGTAAAGGTATCGACAACCGGCTGATAGAATGATACGAGTTCCCTGTTCTTGACCGCTTCGCCGAGATCCGAAATCAGGATCATCCGGTTTACATAATCAGTTCTCATCCTGTCCGTATAATCCGTATAAAGAATGGCATCCGAATTGGCAATGTTAGACTCAGCAAGCTTGGCCCTGTCTATCATCAGACCCACGGAAAGCCCGGTATCGACTATGTGATAAATACCACATGTTACGTTAAAATCATACTGCTTATAAATACTCCTGTAGGTCATCTGGGTGAGCTTTTTCATCCTGGCGGCCTTAAGGTATTCATTCCTGATTATGGCAACAAAATGATCGCTCTCGAGTCGTCCGAGAACAAGGGGCTCAAGAACCTCCCTGATCTGGTCCCTGACCATAAAGATGACCTTATCTCCTATCTCTTCGCCAAAGAGGTCATTTACCGTCTTAAAACCGCGGATGTTGGTATACAGAAGCGAATAACCCTTCGAAAGATCGAGTTTATTGATGCAGATCTCCGCATCCCTCAGGAATCCGGCTCTCGAAAGGATATCGGTCATCCAGTCCCTGTCTATCATCTCGGTGATATCCTGGATAATGCATATCCTGGTATCATCCTCGCCTTCAAGCGGCCTTATGCGTATATCCATGGCCCTTCTGAAGCCGCCTCTTTCGGAATGCACGGTCCTGGAATAACATCCCATGGATTCTATCTCGGCTTCTATCACAGCCTTGGTTGACTGTCTTATGAGCTGGTCTCTCTCTCTTTCGATAAGTATCTTGGACGCAAAATCTTGTATGAAGGCTTTGAAGTCCGCAGCCTTGTCGACACTGACGTCATATTTAGGGAGAAAATCACCCGTGAATTTGCTGATAAGCTTGCCGGTACTGGAGTTGATCTCAAAAACGCAAATGTAACCGCCTGTCATAACGGCATTCCAGTCACTTTCTCTGACATGGCTGTCAATCATGCGTAAAGCGCCATTTTCCAACACTTCTCCCCTGCCATAGAGTTTTGTGACATCGCCGTCAATTAAAAAGTAGCTTCCGTCGTCGATCAGGTAAAATTCCCTGTCCTTGCTGTCCGGAACCACAATATCTTCCATCAGGTCAAATCCGCCGACCTTCTTGGATCTGAGATATTCGCTGTGAGTCAGGATGATCCTGTCTGTAAGGCCGAGACCGTCCGTAAAGCGCTCAAAACCGGGTTCTACGGCCTCTCCGCCGAGTTCCGGGAGCAGATATGCGGTTTCACAGGAATTAATGGTTCCCGTGCTGAGAGCGATTATAACGCCCGGATACCCCGTAAGGAGCATCTTAAGGCTTATTTCTTTGAAGAATGCGTTCTGGGCACCGGCCATTCCGCCCGATAATATGACCACATCCGAATTCCTGACCAGTTCAAAGGCCTCGGAGGAGTTCCTGTGGTCGAGCACGGTGGTCTTCTCCACGCTGAATCCTGCCTCGGTGAAAGCCTGTGTATATCTGGCTGCGGAGCTGTCATTATTCTCATGGTCATCGGGATCTGCGGCCACGACCAACAGACCGGAGTTTTCCCTCCAGTATTTCTGAAGATTGCCGATAAAATCGTAGTCACCGCTAAGGTGAGCGGGTCCGGTTTCGGCTATCGTCCTGTATTCCACGAATGAACTTGTGAGAAAAACAACCATATATCTCCCCGTTTAACGGATACAGTTATACATATTGATTTTATCACAGAAACAAATTGAATACTATTGCCCGGAAAATCGTTTCTAAAGATTTAAGAATTGAAAAGCTGCATAAGAGAAAGTGATCCGAACACTACGTAAACATCCTTCGGAACAGAATCCGGGGCGGAAAGCTCTGCGGTATCAGGGTTGTCCTGACAGGACATTTCCGCAGAAAGGTTATGGGGAAGAGCTTCACTCAGACTCCCCGCTTTTGATATGGCCGGCCCGGCGGATAAGCCGAGCTTATCACAAACGTCCCCGGCAGCCCTGACAAGGTCATCCGCGGGAAGTCCTCTCCTTCTGTCAGGCAGGTCGATCGCGGTAAATGAAACCGCACAGGGCAGCATTATACGAAGTATCTCCATATAATCTTTGTCTTTAAAAACACCCATTATTAAATGGATATTTATGCCTTCGTTCAGGTATCCGTCCCTTTCCAGTGAATCATAAAGAGCAGATGCGGCGGCAGGGTTATGAGCCCCGTCTCTTATTATGACGGGATTGTCACTGATCCTCTCATACCGGCCGGGCCAGGAAGCCTTTGCTATGCCTTTCAGGAATATATCACTCGTTATTGATTTGTCCGGGAAAAGTCCGGCAAGCTTTTCTTTAACCGCTTCAAGGGTGTGGAGGGCCGCATTCAGGTTGTCCTTCTGATATGATCCGGGAAGGGGATTTTCAAAATCTGCCGGGATGATATCCTCATCGGCACGGATGCAGATCCCCCCTCTGGCCAGAGTCTCCCTTTCAAGGATCCCGGCAGGGTCATAATCCTTTCCTTTGCAGGAAATATGCGGCATATGAGATATGATAACTGGTGTATTTTTCTTGATTATTCCGGCTTTATTTACCGCGATCTTCTCGGGATCGTGACCGAGGAATGCCATATGGTCCATGCTGACCGAAGTGATCACACAGGCAAGCGGGGAATCGAATACATTGGTCGCATCCTCAAGGCCTCCCATGCCGCATTCCACTATAATAACGTCCGCTTTTTTATCTGCAAAGTACTTAAAGGCAGCCGCGGTCTCGGCTTCAAATCCGGTGGGCTTATCTTCCATTCCTTCCGCCGCCTCTTTCACTGCGGATACGGCTTCGGCATAATCCTCTTCCGTTATATCCTCTCCTGAGAGCCTGATCCTTTCCAGATACCTGAATACGGACGGCGAGGCATATCTTCCGGTCTTAAGTCCGCATTCGTTAAGCGCACACTCAAGATAGGTACAAACGGAGCCTTTTCCGTTGGTACCTGCCACGTGGATGACATTAAGTCCCTTCTCCGGGTTATCAAGGCGTCCCAGGAGCTCTTTTATGACCCCGGTTCCCGGTTTTATACCTGATGATCCCGTGTTTTCTATGTAATTTAACGCTTCTTGAAAATCCATCCTACACATTGTATCATATCAAATATGTTGTAATTACAAGTTTTTTGGGAGAATGCAATGCTTATTTCCACTAAAGGCAGATATGCGCTCAGCGTAATGGTCGACCTTGCCGAGCACGAAAAAGAAGGCTACATCGCACTGGGTGATATCGCCGCAAGACAGGGAATGTCCAAAAAATACCTTGAAGCCATAATAAAAGATCTCGTAAAAGAAGAATTCGTTAAAGGCGTCAGGGGCAAAGGTGGCGGCTATAAACTTAACGTCGACCCGTCAAAATGCACCGCATGGGACATCATAAAGGCTACCGAGGAAAATTTCACCCCCGTATCCTGCGTTACGGACGATCACGCCAGCTGCCCCAACCAGACGGTCTGCAGGACCCTTCCGATGTGGATCGAACTTAACAGGACACTCAAGACCTTTTTCGAAAAATATACCATCGCGGATATGATGGCTGAAGAATTACAGGTATAAAGGAGCAGGGACAGGTAATGGGACTTACAGAACTGCTTCTTTTATCGGTGGGCCTGGCGATGGATGCGTTTGCCGTATCTGTATGCAAAGGCCTTTCCGCAGGTAAGGTAAGCTTTATGAACGCCGCATGCTGCGGCACATGGTTCGGATCATTCCAGGGGATCATGCCGTTTATAGGATATCTTCTCGGATCGGCATTTTCAGGCATAATAGACAGATTCTCCGGCTGGGTGGCATTCATCATCCTTTCGATCATCGGCTTCAATATGGTCAGGGAAGGCTTCTCCGGAGCCGAGGATGAATCGGCGGACTTCGGATTTAAGGCAATGTTTCCTCTTGCCATTGCCACAAGCATAGATGCACTGGCCATCGGTGTCACATTCGTGGCCATCCCGGTTAATGTCCTTTCGGCTTCGGCACTTATCAACGCCGTATTCGCCGTGTGCGTAATAGCCGTAATAACCTTTGCAATATCCGCGGCGGGAACATATATAGGCGGAATTTTCGGAACAAAGTACAGAAAGCCTGCGATAATCTCGGGCGGTGTCATCCTGATCATCATAGGGATCAAGTCGCTCATCCAAAGCCTAATAAAATAATCAAAATGACGGTCTTACGCATTAAGCGTAAAACCGTCATTTTTTCTGCCATATAAACAGCACCCCCGGACGGCTGCCTGCCTCCGGGGGTATTGTTATGTATGATCGATTATTTTTTCCTGCTGTCTGTCTTTTTCTTATTATCAGCCATATAGAACGCACCGGCAAATACCGCAAGAGCGATTATAGCGATCCAGCCTGCCGCATGATTGCCCTGACCTGCCTCAGCGGGAAGGGCGGAATCTGTGCCTTCTTCTTCGCCTGCCGCATCATCGATGATGCTTCCGTCCTCCGCAACCCGATGAAGGCCGTCAGAAACCTCTGTATCGTCTGCCATGGAGACGGTGAAATCGTCGATAAAGAACTCTCCCGCTCCGTCCGTTTCGAAGTATATAGAAGCGCTTTCAAGGCTTTCGGGAAGCTTGATGACGGTATCTACAAGGTACCATTCGGGAGCTTCCGCAGCCACCTCTTCGCCCTCTGCGGGCTCAGCTGCTTCCGCATCGGTTGCCTCTGCCTCGGCATCTTCTTCTGCGGGAGTTCCGGTAACTATCTCGATGACACCTGCATCCTCATATCCGTCGATTCCGGTCCTGAATACGGGATCTTCTTCCGACTTGACATAGTATGAAAGCTTTATGGTGTGTCCGATGAATCTTGAAAGGTCATAGCGGACGGTTGCATCAGCTTCTTCCCTTCTTACATGGAGTGAGAATCCGGGATTGGCACCTTCGGTGTGGTTGACCTTGATCTTGAGCATGATCGTAGCCTGGTGTCCCGAACCGCGGCTTATAAAACCGAGTTCTTCGGGAGTCTTTACCGATGAATCATATTCATCGGGCTCAAAATTTATTACGATATCTTCTGCCTTGCCCTTACCTGCGGTATCCTCGAGAGTGAATTCCTCACCTTTTCCTGCCATTGCGACTGCCTCAAATGCGGGCTTGGGGGAAAGGTTTCCGTTGAAAAGAAGGGGCTCGGTGTCTTTTCTCCATGATGTGGGATCGGTAAGTCCCCAGATCGTAACAGAAGTGATGTTGACACCTGCATCCTGCTCATCGCAAAGGAGCTTGAAATAATCATAATAGTACTTGGCCTGCTTGAAATCGCCTGCCTCGCCGGGGATGGACTTTCCTACGTCCAGCTCGGTTACGTGAAGGTTGTTGATCGCTGCAGCATACTTTTCAATCGCATCCTTGTACTGGTAGAGTGAATCCGCATCGGTCATATGTGCCTGAAGTCCGAATCCGTCGATGAGACCGTCACCGTAGATGGTTCCGTCACCGTCGGGATTGATGACATCGCTCTTTACCATTGCATGACCCTCGTTATAAGGAGTCTGGGTCATATGCTCAATGATGTAATCGGTCTTTCTGGAGAACCACTCGTTGTAATCATTGTAGAAGAGCTCGGGCATGATTGAGGAAAGATCTCCCTCGGGATCGAGTCCGTAATCAGCTGCATACTCCTTAGCATACTTTACCTCTGCTTCTCTTGCATAGAGGAAGCTGTAGTAAAGGAATTCGCCGCCGATGATCTGATACCAGTAGCTCTGTCTGTAGCCTTCGGGCTTACCCTCATCTATTGCCTCGTTAACAACATCCCATGCATAGATGGTTTCGGCATATCCGTTTGCATAGGTATACTCGATAACGCTGTAGATATAGGTTTTAAGTCTCTGAAGAAGTACATCCCTGCTTACAAGGCAGTCCTCATCAAGTGTTGCGTTGTAGTCGGTTGTGACCTTGCCGCCCGACATAGCCTTGAAATCCTTGGCAAAGATGGAGGGATTAACCTGTGAATGCCATACAAGACAGTGTCCTCTTACGGGAATTCCGTTGGCCTTGGCCCAGTCAAGTAGTTCCTCAGCCGCTGCATCTACGGTAAAGAGGCCTTCCGCTTCAGCATCGAAATTGTATGCGGGCTTGAACTCATTACCGAAGGTCATCGAATTGAACTGGTTACATATGAATTTCTCTTTATCGGGATTACCGATCTCTGCGCCCGGATCGTTCCAATGGGAGATAGCCTGTACCGCGATACCCATCTTGAAACGGTCACCGAAAATGTCCTTAAGGCTTTCGATCGACATGTAATCGTATGTTGCTGCCTTAGCCCTGCTGCCGGAAACTCCCGGAAGGACTTCGGGAACTGCAGCCACAAGGGTGATCACCGAAAGCGCGATCCCCATCGCTTTGGTGAACAGTTTCTTTATTGCCTGTGCTTTCATATCTTTTTTCCTTTTCCTCCTGATGAAGCATGTATCCTCAGATCCCTGAGAGATGTATTTATCTTATTTCTGACGATATCCCTGTATTCGGGCTTAGCCAGGAAATAAACATAAGAATCGATCACATAGCTTTCGGGCATTCCGCGCCCCGCGATCTTGAACTGGTTGAATCCCCTCTCGATATAAGAGCCTATCTGTGTATCACTTATGAATGCGGGTCTCTTCATGCATTCATTAAAGTCCCTCGGCGCCGTGGATACAAGGCAGGGATAGGACTGTGATGTGTCAAACTCAAGCTGGAACCTGGACTGCATCGTATAATGCTCTATACGCTTCGGACAGTTGGGGAAGCATACTTCGTTTACGAGTATCTCGCATCTTCCCGCGTTTCCGGATTCCACTATCGTATTCAGAACATCCTCATCGTGATTGAGGTCATAATCGAGAACCACGAGGAAAAAGTCCTTGGAAAGTTCCTCTTTAAGCTTATCCTTATCGACGATCCTCTTTGTGGTCGATGAGATCATCTTGAAGTTCGGATAATTTTCCCTGAGATACTTTTCGAGCGGTGCCGAGTTGACCAGCACCTGGTTCATACCGTTATCCGCAAGCCTCATGATAAGGTTGCAGAAGGTGTCATAGCATTCCTTTTCCCCGATGAGGGAATTGGTCCAGGTAAAACGTACGGGGATTCCCCTTGAATTGTAAATGTTCAGAACGGATTCGATCTGGGCCTTGGATGAAAAGCCGACCGCTGCCCTTCCTCCGTTCCATATTGCTCCGGGAAAGGTTCCGTATGCGGATCCGATCGTATATCCGTCATTGAAATACTCCGGATGGGATTTCATCATATTCAGAAGCACCTGGTTCAAGAGTCTGAATACGCAGAATCCCGGGATATGCCAATATATCTTCTTATCACTGTTTTCCAAGATATCACTCCTTACCGGGCAGTACGAATCTCTGGGGCTTGGGTTTCATGTATGTTATAAGTTTGTTGCCGACAAGCGCGTCAATTATCTTGATCCTGAAAAGCCCCTGGTACTCGGGCTTGATCAGGAAGTTCGAATAAGTCTCAACGAGTGAAAAATAATTATCGGTTCTTCCCTCTATCTTGAAGTTGTGGAAACCGAGCTCTTCGCTGTACTTTCCGAAGATTGCCTCAGGAGAAACAAAGGTGGGGTAATCCTTGATCTTATAGTAGTTGCTCTCCTTGTAATACTCACAGCTCCAGGGCTTCTGGGGAATCTGATGCTCGGGAGGCATATTACGGTTCTTGAGCTTGATACGCTGGTTCTCGGCGATATTCTTGTAATGATCCGATCTTCTCGGGCAGTTCGGTGTACAGATGGCATTTATCAGTATCTCGCATCTGTCGTGATGGTTGATCTTCTCGAGAGCATCGAATTTATTGTTGAAATCATAATCAAGGACAACGAGTGAGTAGGGCTTTTCAAGTTCCTCGTTGACCCTGTCTATATCCGTCAGTCTCTTACAAGTGGAGGAGACCATTTTCATATTCGGATACTTTCTGCGGATATAATTCTCGAGAATGGGGGAAAAGATTATAACCGCATTCCTCTCATCCTTTGCTATCTCATCCAGACAGAAATTGCAGTACGGATCCTCGCACTCATACTCGGTAAGAGTCATATTGGTGAATGTAAGTCTTACGGAAACATTATGCGAATTGAGAGTCTTAATGACATTGGTCACATACTCAGCATTGCACTGATCGTCATTCGAACCTCTTCCGCCGTTCCAGAGAGACATGGGAAATTCTCCGTAAACGCTTTCTATCCTGACCCCATCCCTGAACCATTCGGGATCGGATTCAAGCAAATTGATGACCATCATATTCAGAGGAAAATTCTTCCTCAGTCCGGGAAGATGAAATTTTGCTTCGCCCATAAAAAGCCCCCGTAAAATATTATTCCTTATAGGTTTATGATACCCAAACCGTATCGGAATAATTATATTATAACGGCTTGTTTAGTACAAATCCCTTCAGTTAACGGCAAAAATGCTCCAAAATAGAGCAACATAAAGATCCGGTAACAGTGCATAAAACTAAGCGACGTACACTGCATGTATTGTATATAAGTGCAAAAACAGGGCGATGCGTAAAGCATCGCCCTGCCGGATGTTTCATGTAAGAAACTTACTTATTTAGCGTTTGCGTCAGCAACGTAAGCGTTCCACATGGTAGCTGCGGTCTCGATTGCAGCAGACATATCAAGGATGGTTCCGTTAGCAACGTCAACACCTACATGATGTCTGAAGTCGGGTCCGATGTCAACCTGTGCAACTGACTCAGCGGGCTCATAAGTGCCGGTTCTGATGATTCTAACAACTGACTCGTCAACTGCTCTGAAGTCATCAAACTTAGCATAGTAAGAAGCCTTGATACCATCGAGTCCATCGATGAAATCTTCGTATCCGGGAGTATCCTGATAGAAGCAAAGGTATGCGAATGCGCACTTCCAAGCCTTGTCAGCATCATAGCATCCGGGGATGTAGTAAAGGTTCTCCTGAGCATATGATCCGAAGTGGCCCTTAGCGGAAGGTCCTTCAGGGAAGGATACGAAACCAACTTCGTCTTCCATTGATCTGCCGTCTTCGCCGATTCCTCTTACGTTGTCAGCTTCCCAAACCTGTCCGATGTAGAAAGCGGTATTTCCGGTAAGCCAATCAGTCTTGTAGAAGTCCCAAGCAGCATCAGCGGGATAGTAGTTGTGAGCGTCATAAGTGGAAACCATCTCCTGGAAGAAGTTGAGAGCTTCAGCAACCTCAGCATCATCAAATGCTACTCTGTAGCCTGCAGCTTCGTTCTTGATGAATGATCCGCCGTTTGAGAGAACGAACTCTTCTACGCCGTCATCATAGTTTCCGGTAAATCCGTAAACATCGGGAGTACCGTCGTTATCGGTATCTCTCTGAACCTTCTCGCAAAGATCCTTCCAAGCGTCCCAGGTCCAGGTTCCGTTAGCCTGCATATCATAGAGGCTCTCGGGATCGATACCTGCGTCCTCAAGTACTCTCTTGTTGAAGAAGATTCCTTCACGTGCCTCAGGGAATCCGTTGCTGGTAGCGTACATGGTGTAAACGCTGCTTCCCTTTGCGAAGAACTCGTCAACACCGTTTCTGGTGAATACTGACTCATTCTTGAAATCAAGGCAATCAAGGGTAGAAAGGTCATACATAAGTCCGGACTGTACAGCGGTGGTAGCTGCTGCGCACATACGGCCGGTGAATACATAGTATCCGTCATCGCCGCCGGAAGTTACATAATCAGAGAACTGCTGGATACAATCGGACCAGGTAAGCTCATTGCCTGAGAAATTCTTGGTCTCCTTAACGGTGAAGTTGTAGGTCTCCTGGCACCACTCACGGTAATCCCACATAGCTTCCTCGTAATCATTTACGGGATCAGCAGGGGTGTCAGCTGCCCACCAGTTAACGATGTCGACTTCGATTCCACCAAGGTCGATGGGGTTGCCGTCAGCATCAGTAACAATCTGATACTTGCTTCCCTCATCTTCGGGCTCTACAGTAGGCTCTACTGTAGGATTGGGATCGACTTCAGGCTGGGGAGTTACTTCGCCGGTATTGGTGGTGCCACCGCATCCTGCAAGTCCCGCAACCATAGCTGCTGTAGCACCTACAGCAACGATCTGGTTCAAAAACTTTCTCTTCATAATCCTCCTTTTGACCAAACGGTCATCCTTTATAATATTATCCGCTTTATTGCGGATTATATTTCGGGCTGATAAAACCCACAAAGGATTATATCATAATCCTATGGGAATTGTCCAATTTTTACATCTTGATACCTGTTGATGAAAGGCTCTCTACAAATCCCTTCTGAGCGAACAGATACAAGAAGATAAGAGGCAGAATGATCATCAGCGTACCGGTCGAAAGAATACAGTTCGAATATGCAACCGATACGGTAGTCTGTACACCGGTCTGGCTCGCAATGTAAGTAGAAAGGTCATCTGCTATGGATGAAAGCGAAGTACTTACAAGCTTAAGGTTTCCAAGGAACATTCTTGAATAGAAACCGTCAGTCCACTGCCAAACGAATGAGAACAGGAAGCAGGATACAAGAATGGGCTTTGCATCGGGAAGCATGATGATGACGAAGGTCTTAAGTGTTCCCGCTCCGTCAACGTAAGCTGCCTCTTCGAGTTCCTTGGGGATGTTTCTGAAGAACTGTCTTATAAGGTAGATATACAGTCCGTTCTTAAGTCCCATACAACCCGCACTCAGCAGATAATACGGAAGGACCGAACCTCTGAGGTTGATCGTATTTCCGGTTACAAGCTTTGCAATTCCGAGAAAATCGAAAAACTTGAAGTGAAGATACAGGGATGTAGACATGATCTGGGGAGGGATGATGATCATAAGAAGAACACATCCGAACCAGAACCTCTTAAAAGGAAATTCATATCTTGCAAATCCGTATCCTACGAGAGTACAAACCGCAACCTGGAGTAATCCGATGGTGAGTGAAGTGATCATCGAATTCTTGAATGCCAGCTTGTAATTCATAAGTTTAGCCGAAAGCTGGTAATTCGCGGTCGTAAAGTGAGCCGGAATATTGATGACAACGGGATCGTAAAGATCACCCTCAGTCATGAAGCTTACGGAAATCTTGTTAAGAATGGGCTGGATTATCATAAAGCAGAGTCCGAACAGAAGAATGAAACGGACAAAGCTGATAAACGCATTCGTTGCTATCTTTTTCTTTCTGAGTGCAGACATCTTGGGTCTGTCTTTGGATTTTGTCTTGCCCGTACTTGCAGGAGCACTCATCACCGCAGTATTACTCATAATAATAAACCCTCCTGGAAATTAAGAACGAGCTGATGGCTAGGAACAAAATGGTCAGAACGAAATAGCACCATGCCATTGCAGACGACAGACCGTAGTTGAGCTGATCGACCATCGTATCGGTGATCTTAGTCATAACTTCGTTGTCGGTTCTCATACAGAAATCAACTATGGTGTAGACCCAGTTTACAAGGAAGATGGAGCTGACCATAGGGAATGTAACCTTCCAAAGGCTCTCCCATGCGGTACATCCTTCGATGGAAGCTGCTTCATACATGCTCTTGGGTATTGTCTGGAGTCCGGAAAGGAAAACGATGATCTGGATTCCGGATGCAAGAGCTATATCATAGATGTTATCAATGAGTTCGAATACCGTTTCGTAAGCCCTGGTACCTATTCCGGCTGTTCTCAGAATATCCTCGAGAACGGCGGTGACGCTTACGTTGGTCATGGACTCTTCAACAGTCGCATGCATCTGGGCGATGACCGAATTATCGGTTTCAAGTCCGAGAATAACACCGCTCGACAGGATTACGGGAAGGAAGAATACCGCTCTTACGAATGCTCTTCCGTGGAATTCCTGATTGAGTATCAGCGAAACGAAGAAGGCGAATACCATGATGGCAAGCGAGTAAACGATCATTCTTCCGAAGCCTTCAAGCAGAAGTCTCGAATAATCGGGATCGACTCTGAATGCATACATGTAATTCGAAATTCCGTTCCTGACCATTTCAAAGGAACCGGCACCTACCTGCACATCGCAGAAGCTCATGTAGAACGACTGGACCATAGGCTTTACCATAAAGAGTAAAAAGCCGATAATAAAGGGTGATATGAACAGATAGCCTGTTACTGCCCTTCTCTTTTCAAGTCCGCTAACTTTTCCGTTTAATTTCTTCTTCATATCCGGGTCTCCGTATCGCCCTTATTTTACAACCTTATAATCTCTTGCCGGAACGTTTATTCCGTCTCCCGCATAATCGGTATATCCGTAGTTGACATATACTCTGGTTCCGTCAGCATATTCGGTTACCGATACGTAGTCATTGATATTTTCATGGCCGGTCATCTCCTGATTGAAGGTATGTCCGAGCTCATTGTTATATCTCGTGTAAGTCTCTACCAGCCTGTCGTGAACAGCTGCATAGCTGCTTCCGTAATACTGGGGATAAAGAGTCTTCTGAAGTGTCTTGGGATCTTCATCCATGATGCTGTAGCAAAGTCCTGCGCCGTATTCGGCAGATGCGAGGATCTCATCGGTCTCACTTCCGCAGATATTTACCGGCATGCCGGTGTAATTGACATATCCGTGAAGAGCGAGCTCATAGAAAGGAATAAACTCATCGATTATGGTATATTCGCTTCCCTTAAGATCCATATGGGTGATCATATCACTGTAAACAGCCGCATAGGAGTTACCGGAATTGATCATCACGAATCCGCCGTTATCCTTGATCTCCTTAAGAACAGCTACCTGATCGATCATCGCTTCCTGTCTGGAGTGGGGATCCTTACGGTAGAAATCGCTGGCAAGATCGGTTCCGATATCCTGGAATGAAGCACCTGTTGCTCCGTAAGAATCGCATGTCTTTACAAAGCTTCTCATCATCTTGGGGATGAGCTGCTCGTGGAGCAGGTAGTGCTCATCAAGATCGTCTCTGTCGCCGTAGGTGATCTGGCTGAAGGGATAGAGCTTGCAGAGCTCTCTGCTTATAAATCTTGCGGAATCCCTGTAAGTAAAGAATCCGTCGAAGATATTGGAGTTATATGCATACTCAACGATACCGTCAAGATATATCTGATTGCCCTGGGATACAACGGTATTGCAAAGGTTCTTGAGATCCCTTCCGGATCCGAGTGACATAATGGTATCAACATCCTTGATGTACTGCTGCTCAACGCCGCCGTTACACCAGCCGGTGAGCTTGACCACCATATTCTCAATACCGTCCTGATCAAGCTGGGTGATGACTCCCTCAGCCTCCTTATAGGTAGTGAGCGCAAGAGGTCTCGATACGGGCATACCGAAGATCTGCTTAACCTTGTCTACCGCTCCGAGTACTTCGATGACACAGGGAGCTGCGGTATCGGTATTCTCGGTAAGATATCCATCTGCATTCTTAAGAAGATATGCCTTATATGCCTTGGCCATATCGATATAGCTTCCGGAGTTAACGAAGGTATATCTCTGGGACATAACCTCATCGGGAAGGCCATCCTGGAAAGCGAAGATACGTGAGTTCGAAATGGAACCTACATCAAACTCTTCTCTTTCGATTACGCCGTACTCGGCGTTGACGTTATTGTAACTGTTGGATCTTCCGGAAATATCGGCTTCGATAGCCGCATATGCGGATCCGCCTTCAACGCTGCAGATGAAGGAATCCTTTCCGTTTGAGATTCCGAATGTGGAGAATACGGTACTGGTGCTGTGGACAAGAGCATCTCTCGCATGGCACATATCCCAGCCGTAAACATTTGCATAGTAAACGCTCTGTGCGGTCTTGCCGTTATTGAAATGAATGAGTCCGCCGCTTCCCTCGGGAACAAGAAGGAAACCTTCGTCATCAAGTCCGCCCGCTCCGAAGAAGGGAAGGACATCAACGGCAAGGATGGGACGATCCTTGGGATATTCCATAGCGGAATAAGGCATTTCCACGATAAGATCACCACCGTCGAGTCTGTAGGTGATGTCTACATTGTATACGGCATTGCTGCCCTGATCTTCGGTATTCATAAGTTCCTTGTCTTCAAGGAACTCTTCATATGTATATCCGGCAGATTCTTCAAAGATGGTCTGAAGCTTAGCCTTAACCGAATCGGTAGCTGTGTCACGAAGAATATAGAGAGGCTCATTGGCAAGATCCGGATATGTTGCAAGGAGAGCTTCCTTGTCATCCTTCTTTCCGAGATCGTTGATATCGTATTTCTTGTAGTACTGCTTGATGATATTGAGATCGCCGGAGCTGAGTTCAGCCATATATCCTTCCATACGCTCAACGGTACATACGGGAGGAATGACATATTCCTTCTGCACCTTACCGATCGAATAATGGACGGTTATGGATTCTCCGTCGGTATCCACTTCGTAGGTCTGGTTCTTGATACTGTAATCATAGTTGTTGTATGCAACTTCGGAACCGATCTCGTTAGCGTAGGTAACGTTAAGAGTGGATCTGATACGTCCCTTCTCCGAGCTCATTGCGATCCCGTCTTCTTCAGCATCCTCGGGAACCGAGTACCATACCTTGCCTGAAGACTTTACGAGCACATTGAAATAAGTAGTATTCGGATCGAATGTAAGCTTGAGCTCACTGTTCTCGAGTACTATCTCTTTTCCGTCTCCGGCATATGCATGAACGGGAATGATCTGCTCTTCTACTTCCGCATTCTGGTAAGTAACTACAAAAAAGATAAGTCCAGCTATGATGAGAGCAAATATTCCGGGAACGATCAGGGCCTTAAGGTTCTTGATGACCCCATTCCTGAATTCTCTCTTTTGTTCTTCACTTCTTTTTCTCATAAATACTCCGGTACAGCTTTTTTCTATCTGATGATATTATTCAGCGCACTATGCCCTGAACAGGAATTCTCTGTAAAGTGAATAAAAATATCCGATGCCCTGGGTGATCATACTGAAGAACAGCATAAGTATGAATACCATGACGAGCATTGCAAACAGCGAGAATACAAGGAACAGGATGTTCTTGGCTCCGCCGAACTCATGGATCTGTCCCATACCTGCAATAAGGAGAAGTCCGCACCATATAATCGAGATTGCCGAGAGCACCGTGTAGAACTGTGCTTCATTAACGGTAAGGCCGTTGGAAAGGATCATCAGAGGGACCTGCATGAGCGGGTAAGGAGTAAGTGCATAGCAGGTTCCGATATAAACCTGACCGAGCTTTCCTTTTCCGTCGAACAGTGTCGTGGTTGCCCAGTTGCCGATAACAAACAGTGCAAGGGGGAACAGGATACTGGCGATATATAACCAGACATTCAGGTCCTCCCAGTAGACCGTCTGGATGACGAAACTGGTATATTTCAGATTGAGAAGTCTTACGAGTACGGTAGCGATAAGAATCGTGTTCGCAGCCGCGTAAGTTCCTCTTTTTTCATGGGTGAGATCCCAGAATCCGTCGAGGGGATGCGTTAAGCAATAAAGGGAGAACTTAAGTGAATCCCAATATTTCGCATCGAAGGTCTTCCTGAACCAGCCGAGGATTCCGCCCACTACACTATTTTTTTTAACTTCTGTATTTGCCATAATATGTTCTCTCTGGTCAAAGCTTTATCTGTTGCTGCCCATCTTAGCGAGCTTGCGGGCTTCTTTCTTAGCTTTTTCTCTTTCCCTGAATTCCTGACGCTGCTTCTTGTGATACTCTCTTATCTCTTCCCTGGTCATATTATCCTCGGGATCAGGGAATCTGAATACGTCGGAAGTAGCTATCTCGATCTTCATGTTTCTGTACTTCTCGATTCCGAGAGGAATGAGGAAGACTAGAAGGATGATGGCTACCGTTATAAAGAGATGGCTCTGAACCCATTCCTTACGGTATTCCTTGAATGCCTTGGAATAATTCTCGTCATCATACTTGAGCTCGAAATAATCCATTGCTTCCTTGTATCTTTCCTGACGGAGGAGAGAACGTCCGATTCCGATGTAAGCAAGATCGTAGTTGCCGTCGGCATCGAGTACTCTCTGCCAGGATTCTCCGGAAGCTTCATATTCACCGCGGTCAAACTGATCGATCGCGTTGTAGATATTCTGTCCGAAATCACTGAGAACGAAATAAGTTATGGAACAGTCGGCCTGGTCAAGTACGAGAAGATCGTATCCGATATGCTCGATACCGATGGGACGTCTGAAATATCCGTCCATATTACCGTTTCCGCCGAATCCGAAGACCATGCGTCCCTGATCGTCATATCCGAAAAGTCTTCCGCGGTTTCTGTCGAGACATACATAGATATCATTCTCAAATGCGGTTACATCGGAGAAGGATGAAGGTCCCGAGTATCCGCCTGCGGAACCCCAGTAGATATCTCCGCAGTTGAGCCAGTTGCCGTTATTTACAAGAATGTTGTTTCCGAGAAGGTTAAGCCTTCTGACCGAATCAACCTTAAGATCATCGAGAGCCTGAGCATCCGATACGGGAACGCTGGCATAAATGAAGCCTTCATAATCCATATAGATGTTGCTGTACTCGGTAGGAACGTCAACCGGCATACGGTCGATCTGTTCCTGGGTGGCAAACTTCTTCCAGATATAATCCCAAAGATCGTAAGGAGCCTTTGTGGCACCGATGAAGCCTGCGAACGTTCCGTCAGCCTCATACTTGAGAAGACCCTTGTTGATACCGTCGGATATGCAGTAAACTCTCTCCGCGGTGTCGACGACCAGCTTATTGGGAAGGAAGATCGTATCTGCCGAAAGAGCGGAGTCAACGGGAAGGTCGAACTGCATCAGATAATTGAGATTGGGATCAACCTTTACGATTCGGTTGTTGCCCTTATCGGCTATGAAGATATTACCGTCCTCGGAGATTGCAATATCGGTAGGTCCGCTCAGATTGGAAGGTCCGGGAGCGAGCTTGATCGATGAGAACTCATGATCGTATACGAGACCCAGATCGGGATCCGTGGCAAGAACAACGATCTTATTGTTTCCGGTATCACAGATATATACATATCCGTCATGCTGATATATTCCGGAGGGATTGTTCAATCTCTCGGGAAGTCCGAGCTCGGAAGATGTGAAAACCTTGAATACCTCATATACATCGGGAGTATCCTGTACATCACCCCAATAATCGTAAATGTAAGTATAGCTTCTGTGCTCAACAGCATCCGAATGCATGGGAACACTGAGTATTCCTATGGCAGCTGCTGCAAGGACCGCACCTATTCTTTTGATCTGAAAATGTAAGGGCTTCTTCATCATTGTTAATCCTTAAGTCCGGAGGATGCCATGGTTTCAAGTATCTGGCTCTCGGAGAATATGAATATTGCTATAGGTACTATCATCAGAACGACAAGTACGGCTGCCGCTTCACCCGTTCTCGCGATACCGCCGGCCTGGATCTGCTGCATTGCGAAGGGAAGGGTTTTCATTTCCTCGGAATAGATGACTGTTGAAGCTTTGTTGTTCCAAAGTGCCTGTACCGAGAAAATAATGAGTGTCAGCCATGCGGGCTTGACGTTTGGCATTACTATCTTACTGAAAACGGTCCACTCGGTCGCACCGTCTATCTTCGCCGCTTCGATAAGTGAAGTGGGAAGTCCTTCCATGAACTGCTTCATAAGGAAGAGACCCATCGGGAATGCGAATGCGGGAATGATTATTGCCCAGTAAGTATCGATCATGTGAAGCTTACTCATGATGATGTAGTTGGGAATCTGGGTAACATATCCGGTGAACATCATTGCCACGGTTACGAGCCTGAAGAATGTCTTTCCGCCGGGGAACTCATACTTTGCAAGAACGAAAGCCGCCATTGATGCAATGATCAGATGTCCCGCGGTTCCGACTCCCGTAATGAATACGGTGTTGAACATGTATCTGGAGAAGGAAACCCATGACTTTCCGAGTGTTACGAACAGATCGGAAAAGTTATCAAGCGTGGGATTCTGTGCAAATATCCTGGGAGGGAATTTGAACAGCTCGTCGAGAGGCTTGAGTGCCGACTCAACCGCATAGATGATCGGGAAGAACATAACGATCGCAACTATGACAAGGAAGAGATACAGGAAAATATCTCCCGCAATACTTCTGTTGGGCTTGCGGCGCTTGATGAGGGGTTTGTGATAAACCTCCTCCTCTTCTTCCTTCTTCCTGGACTTTTTGGTCTTCTTTACGGAAGTCTTTTCCTTGGAAGGAGCTTTCTTTTCGGCTTTGGCGGTCTCTTCAACATCATCAACCGCTTCGAGCTTGGAAAGAGCCTCATCCTCAAGATTGAAAGCGTCAGCCTGAACGGTCTCTACCACTTCGGTATCGACGGTTTCCTGAGCCTCCGTAACAATGTTCTGGTTTTCTGCTGTGTTGTTATTATTCATATCGGACATATCAGGTACCTACCCTGCTGAGCATTGACTGTATTGCCTTGTTGCAAAGGATCATTATGAGGAACAGGATAGTTGCTATCGAACAAGCATAACCCATTTCGAATCTGCTGAAACCGTAGTCCCACAGGTGGGTTACGATGGTTCTTGCAGCATAGTCGGTGGAAGGATATCCGCAAAGAGTCATGGTGACCTCACAGACACTGAAGGCCTGGGTTATCGACATGACCGCACCGAACATGAGCATGGGCTTCATATTGGGGAGAGTGATGAACCACAGTTCCTGCCATCTGTTCTTAACACCATCCATATATCCGGCTTCATACTGGGACTTATCAATACCCTGAAGACCTGCAACGAATGAAAGGAATCCTGCTCCAAGGCTCATCCAGAGAATAACAAGCATACATACGGGAAGCATGTATCTGGGATCGATGAACCAGAGGATCGGAGTATCAATGATACCGGCATTCATAAGGAATGCATTTACGTATCCGTATGCATCGCCTCTGAAGAATACTGAGAAGATGACGTAGCAGTTACCTGCGATCGAAGGAGCATAGAATACAACGACCGCAACGCTTCGTACCCATCTGGGAAGCTCGTTGATCAGCCATGCGAACAGGAAGCTTCCGAGATATCCGAGAGGACCGGTTATGATAGCTATCATGAACGTATTCTTGATCGCCATCAGGAAGATGTCATCCTCAAGGAAAAGGGAAACGTAATTCTGTAAGCCTACAAATCTGGGAGCTTCCAGAATATTGTAATAAGTGAAACCGAATACGATCGAAATAACGACGGGAAGTATGTAGAACATCGTAAATACGATCGCATACGGAGCGAGGAAGAGATAGCAGGGTATGGAAAGTCTTGCTTTCTTTACTCCCACTCTGAAATTATGCTTTTTTACTTTGACGTAATCTTTAAAAAATTGTGACATCTGTTACATTTCTCCGTATACAGGTAAGCCGAACTCGCGTCTCTTTCTGTCTATCTCGTCATCGATGAGTATCGAATAATCGATGATCGTCTCACGGGCATCCGTCTTCTCGTTGATAACCTTTCTGCAGGCATTTGCGATATGGCGTCCGGTGTAGTATCCGCCGGGAACCTCTCTGATACCTACGGTCGAATCCCACTGTTCGTTGAGAACCTGGATATCATTATAGCTCCATGAGAGCTGTGAGAATGCGTCGCGGTTTGCGGTGGCATATCTTGCGGATGATCCGAGGAGTGCCTCGATCTCACGTCCGAATCTTACCTGGGTCTCAGGTGTAGCCCACCACTTCATGAACTCCCAGGAGTTCTGCTTTACGATCTCGTCATCGGTGGCGATCATCATGGTCGCGTTACCGGTGATGAAGTCGGACCTGTCGATATAGACATTGCCGTTCTCATCCACTCTTTCGGTTCCGGGAACGAGAGTAAAGTCCCAAAGCCCCTTTATCTCGGGTGCGGATACCATCAGTGTGTTGTACTGAGAGTAGTTGCAGATTCCGATAGGCATCTCGCCCGAACGGAAACGGCTTACGAAGTCATATATTACGGGAAGACCATAGTCGTTAAAGTATCTGGTGTAATCATCGAATGCCTTGACGCCGGCCTCGGTATCTACGGTAGTCTTGTTTCCGACATCGTTGTACATGTCACCGCCGTACTGGAACAGGAGCGTGAAGTACAGTGAAAGATCGGGAACGTTGGATGCAACTGCGGTTGATGCCGTTGCGGTGGTGCTGGAACCTGCTGCTGTAGGAATACCTACGGAGAGGTTGTTACCCTGGATGGTGGGAAGCATCTCGATGAGTTCCTTCCAGGTGTTGGGCGGCTCAAGTCCGAGCTCGTCAAGTACGTCCTTACGGTAGAACATAACGCAGAACTGCTGCTGCTCGGGAACCGCATAAATATGATCGTCCAGTCTGTACTGCTCGTAAGAGCTTGCGGAATAGTGACTGAGCACATCTTCCCATCCTTCAAACTGGGTAATGTCTTCGGATGCATGTCTGAGTGCATAGTTGACAGGCTGATCTGCACCGACGGAAAGAACGACATCGGGACCTCTTCCTGCAAGAACCGCATTCAGGAGTGCGTTGGGATCGACGATCTCCACATTGACCTTGATTCCGGTCTCGGGAGTGAAGGTATCATCTATCATCGTCTTAAGGATGGTACCCTGGTCACGTCCGGTGGTAACCCATACCTTAATGGTATCTTCGCGGCTTGCTCCTTCATAAACGTTACCTACGGAATTGTAGTCGACTATGAATGAGGAAACAAAGCTCTTGACCTCATGTACCGCCTTATTCCAGAAGTGAGTCTTATCGGCGGGAGGATTGGTTCCCGTTCCGGTGATGACGATGTAGTCAATATCCATCTTGGTATCGCTGAGGTTGAGCATTGCGGTACCGAGAGCGGTGATATTATCCTTAAATGTAATGAACTCGTGAGTGATCTTGCCGGGCTTCTCGCAGAAACGCTCGAGCTGCTGTGCAACGGTCTGGGCTGCTGCGATATTGGTCGCCTTCTGGCCGGTAAGCTCTACGTATTCATCAACGATCCTGTAGAGTCTTCTGTACTCGAGTTCCATCGCATCCATGATCTCGGGATAGTTGTCCTGGATACGGTAGTCTCTGTACTGGTCGGGATTTGCACCGGTAAATACAAGAATCCTTCTGTAGATCTGGTTGAGTCTGTAGGTTGAATCCTCGAGCTCCTCAATGATGGGGCCGACACTTCCGAGAACCGACTCTATTCTTAATGTATGTGTTCCTTTTGTAAGCCAGACCTTGCAGGGATTGCCATCGGCATCAGCCAGACTTATGATCTCCCAGTCATTGTCATAAGGGAAGGCTACGGCTTCGGCATCCTCAAAAGGAATCTCGCCGTCAATATATACCGCTCTGGAGGTGATCTGTCCTCTTGCGTAATTCTGACGCCCCTTGATGTCTATATTATAGTAGCCGTCCTGTTCGATAACAAAATCCCACTCGATCCACTGTCCCGCAGCTCTCCAGGATTCACCGCCGGTATAGTTGAGAACGGTGCTGGTAACGCTGTAAGGCTGAGTGGTAGGTGATGCTCTGTCATACTTTGCGTAAAGAGATGACTCACTGCGGCGTACGGAATCCTCACCCTGGATGATCTGGATGTAATCTGCTGCCGCACCGGTATCGGCGGGAGATGCCGCGATATAGTCCTGATATGATACGGATTCTTTGACCGGCTCAAGAGAAAGAGCCTTGATGACCATGGGCTCGCTCTCAGCTCCGAGGCCGATAGTCTGTGAACCCTTGTCAAAATAGAAAGTGTAGGGATGCTGAACATAACCCATATCATCCCTGAAATATGAAGACTGCCAGTCGAATATCTCGACCTGTGCAGGTCTGATCTCATTGCCCTGGTTATCGGTTCTTACCTCACCGCCGTCAGTCCAGATACGTGAGAAGATAAGTGTGCTCGCATCAGCGAAAGGAAGCTCTCCGTTGATGTAAACAGCTCTCTCGGCCTGAACGCCTCTTGACTCGGGAATAAGGTAATCCATCTTGACGTAATAGTATCCCGATTCGGGTACGTCAACAGGCCAAGATACCACCGATTCGGTCTCGGTATAAAGAGCCTTGGCCTCATCGTAGTAATCGGTAACCACCTCTGCCTCTCCGTTTTCGACGGTGTAATTGAATATATCGATGTCTACCGTCTTATCGGGGCATGCAGCTCCCTCATGTTCGAGCAGGTAACCGGTATAGGTCCCGGTCCTCTCGAGTCCCACTACATCAGTAGTAAGATCGTATCCCGCGTACTTCTCATGAAATGTTTCCTTACCGCGAAGGTTAAGAAGAACGCAAATGCCTGCGAATGCTCCGCAGAAAACAACTGTGCCTATAAGCTTTTTTGTTCCGTTTCTCATAGTGTTAATTATATTTACGATAGGTTAAACAATCCAATTAATTTTTGCTTTTTCGGTATTAATTTTATGCAAAAAATCGATAGAAAGTCAATTGTCTGTGGAATTATTTGTGCATATTCAACAGTTTTAATAGGTTTTAATGTAAACTCCTAAGGCTTTTTTAGCTTTATTTGACCATCTTCGTATGAAACGACCAGTCTGCCGGTCTGTCCGCCCAGTTTTTCGACTACATCCGCAGGCAGCTGCAGGCGTCCCGCCTTGTCCACGACTACGTACTCTTCCTGGGTTTCCTCGTTCCTCCAGTCAACTCCCGACTCTTTAAGCCTGTCGGCAAAGCTTTCCTTGAGTATCCTCTCGGAACTGATACGGCCGTCCCTTATCGCCACAACCCTTCGCACCTTCCTCGAAAGCGCCAGGTCATGCGTTACGACAAGTATCGTCTGTCCCGCTTCATTGAGCTTCGTGAATATCTCAAAGATCTGGTCGCCCGTCTTCTCGTCGACCGAACCCGTGGGTTCGTCAGCAAGAAGGAGTCCCGGTGAATTCGCAAGCGCTATGGCTATCGCTATTCTCTGCTGCTCTCCTCCGGAAAGCGTCTGCAGCTTGGAGTTACGGTGGTCAGCCATTCCGACGGCTTCGAGAAGCTCTTCGGCCCGCTGCTTCTTTTTCTTCTGACCGCTGAACCTCATCGGTATGCAGATATTGTCTATGGCGGTCAGGTAAGGGAAAAGGTTCCTTGCGTTGTTCTGCCAGACGAATCCGACCGTCTCACGCTTGTACCTGACCCTTTCGCTCTCTGTCATACGGAAGAGATTCCTTCCTCCGACGAAGAGCTTTCCCGCACTGGGGATGTCGAGTCCGCCGATCATATTCAGGAATGTCGATTTACCCGAACCGGAATTACCGATCAGCGCGGTGAACTCGCCCTTTTCAACCTTCAGATCCAGGCCTGACAGCGCGAGCACCTCGGTTTCCTTGGTCTTGTAGATCTTGACCAGGCCTTCCGCATCTATCATATATTCGGGAGTTTTAACTTCATCAGCCATCTTCACCGCTCCCTTCTATACGTCCGTTCTTAAGCTCTATCAGCTGGTCGCCCGCTCCCATGAGACCTACATCGTGGGTCGTCATGATGATGGTGACATGTTCTTCTTCGGATATCTGCTTGAACAGCCTCGTCACTTCGGTAGCCATTCCGGAGTCAAGCTCCGCCGTAGGCTCGTCTGCAAGGATTATCCTCGGGTGATGTGCGATCGCCCTTGCTATCGCAACTCTCTGCTGCTCACCTCCGGACATTTCCTGCGGCATATGTGTCATTCTGTTCGAAAGACCGACGATGGAAAGAACCTCCGCCGCTCTTTTATCCATGTCTTCCTTGACACCCGCCATACGCATCGCAAATTCCACATTCTGTATGGCATTCATCGAAGGGATAAGGCTTACGGACTGGAATACGAATCCCATCTGCCTTCTTCTCATATTCTCCCTTGCGAGAGCGTTCATCGAATGAGAACTGTTTCCGTCGATCAGGATCTGACCCGATGTGGGATCGTCAAGCGCTCCGATTATGTTGAGAAGAGTCGTCTTGCCGGATCCGGATTTTCCTCTCAGGATGCACATGGTATCGGGCTGTATGGTACATGTGATACCCTTGAGCACCGAAACCTTTCCGCCGGGAGTCTGGAAATCTCTTGTGACGTTTTTGACTTCAATAAGCGATCCCATATCACTCCTCCCCCAGTTTCAGCGCCTTGATCATATTCTGCTTTCTTATGATCAGTGCAAGCACCAGTATGCTGACTACGAGCATCAGTCCTATGGACACAAACAGCTTGGTCATGTCGGAACTCTCTCTTATCATCACAAGAGGAAGTATCTGCGCCGATGATGAATATGCCGTCTGCAGCATGGGAACATAAAGCGTGTAAGCTATAAATCCCGCAAGAGCACCGGCGGCAACGGAATACAGTCCGCATATCGCCTGCTCTATAGAGAGCATCTTCAGCATCTCGAAGGAATGAAGTCCCATAGCCCTGAGGACACCGAGCATCATTTCCCTCGCCTTTATCGAAAGAACCCAGTAGATCAGATATCCGGCCGCACACAGTATGAGCATTACGATAAAGCTCATCGTAAGGATTCCGTTCATTCCCTGGAGCAGCGGATCTTCAACGGTCTTCTCGAGATCCTTGGTCCTGTCGGAAAAGTAAGTAAGAGTCGTACCGGACTCATCAAGCCAGTTGTAGAAAAATGACGTATCGCCGCTTTCGGGAGCTCCCACCCAGATATAGTAGGGCTGAAGTCCGAACTTCTTTCTGATGAAGGAATAGTTGGCAACGATCATATAATTCTCGGTCTGAGTGATGTCGCCGGATGCATTCAGCTCCCTGGAAACAGGTCTGTAACCGGGCCAGTATTCGAAGAATCCGACAACCACGGCATCGGCACCGGAAGAATTCCTGTCGTAGAAGGAGATCTTATCGCCGATCTTGATTCCCTTCACATCCCTGTAATTCGCGGAAAGAAGTACGCCCGTAGGAGCGATCGCAAGGTCATTCAGGAGCTGTCTGTACGGAGCGTTCAGTAGCGACGAATCCACGCCGGTGATGGTTCCGAATTCCTTGGTATGGATACCCATGATGGCGACGGTTTCCCTGGCACCGGAGCTTCCCTTGGTATATCCGTCTTCGAAATAGACTCTTGTATATCCTCCGCTTTCCTTGGCAAATACGGCATACTCCGAATAATCGGGTTCATAATATGTCAGTTCAACCGTGGGATCGAACTGCTTGGTCGCGCTGTTATCAAGCCATACTTCCTTGAACCTGATATCCGTTCCGTCGATATAGGAAGTGTTGGCAAGTGAGTTTTCAAGTATGGTTCTCGCGGAGACCGCATCGAACATTCCGAGTGCGACGGTGAGGATAACGAAGAGCGAGATGTACTGCTGTGCCCTCGCGCTCCTTATGCTCTCAAGCATTGCCGCATACGATGCGGGTGAGAAACGCTTTTTTCCCAGGAAGAAAATGAACTTTATCAGAAGCGGTCTTAAGCGGATCAGAAGCATTCCGGCACCGAGTATGAAAAGCGATGACGAGAAATACAGAAGCGGATCGAGTGCCTCACCCTTTAATGCGCTTTCGAGAAGATCGTCGGTATGGTGTGAGAAATTGTAGTATCCGTAGAGTGAAACAAGAAGGAAAAGTCCGTCGAGATAAAACTTCTCCCAGAGGGGCTTTTTGTTCCTGGCTCCTCCCCTCTTGGCTCCGACTATGGATAATCTGGATGCGGGGATGGAAGGAACGGTCATGATAATGATACAAACGGCTGCGGATACAAGCGTATAGATAAACGCTTCACCGGTAAATACGATATTGAGTTCACGTCTTATTCCGAACTCAAGGAAGGAGCTCGCGCTTCCGAGTCCCCTGCACGCAAGCATTCCGAGCGGTACTCCGATGCATGCCGAGGCGGCTGCTATCAGGAAGCTCTGAAGCAGATAAAGAAGGAAGATCTGGCCGGAAGACGCGCCTCTGCTCTTATACATGGAGATCTCATTTTCTTCCATTGAATAAAGCTGTCCGGAGATCATCAGTATGAATGCCGCAAGAAGAAGGAGAAGCGGTATCTCGAGCAGAAGAAGGGATACGGAGATCCTGCGCCTCATGCTCTCATGCTTTTCAAGCACCTCCTTATAATCGGGAACGGAAGTGAGGCCGCCCCATGAACCGTTCAGATATTTATCCGTGGATTCAAGTACCAGAGCCGCCTGTGAAGCATCAAGCGTCTCGTAATCAAACTGATCGTAGATGTTACAGTTTATTGAAAATTTGGATCTGTCGGGGTTATGGATGAAGTAATCCATAAAAAGATCCGATCTGACAAAAAGAGCATTGGAAAAGAATCTGGTCTCCTTCTGCCAGTAGACATCCGAAGGATCCTCGGCGTCAAAGACTCCGACTACTTTAAGCCTGATCGAATCCGTACCCCTGGGTGCGATATTGGAAAAAGAGAACACATCCCCGATGATCATACCCGATGCAAGAAATGTCTGTTCACTGACTATGACATCCATGGTGCCGTCGGAAGGATCCTCATCCTCCCAGAGTCTTCCGTCTATCAGTTTGATGTGGTCTTCAAGTTCCGAAAGAGAAGCCACCTTAAGGGAAAACTCGGCATCGTCCCCTCTGGACAGCTCAGGTGTGCAGGCCGAGCCCAGAGTCGAATAATAGCAGATGGTCCTGTACTCGGGAATTCCGATAGCGGAATATGCCGAAAGTGCGCCTGACAGGTTCTTGTCAAAAGCATCCATATTGGCGCTCTTACCGACCTGGAATGAAAAGTTCATCTGCATGGGCCACCTGCCCGTGCCGGTTATATACTCTTCGAGCTGGTCTTCAAGCATACGGTCGAGAACCGCCGTCCTGTAAATGGGGAAGCTCACCGCGGACGCAAAAAGCAGCACGGCTCCGAGAAGGAGACATGCAAACATCCATTTTTTATTCCTGATCTTCTGAAGTTCTAGGAAAAGCATCAGTAAACTATCACCATTCCTTCTTCCAGGCCTTCGATGGCCCAGATATATGCAGTGCCGTTTATGGTCACGCTTCTGACGGGATTGATACCGCCCGCGATAAATCCTTTTTTGATATACTTTCCGTCCTCCAAAACCGTGACATACGCCTGCTTTCCGACGATCGTGACTGCCTTGGCGGGAACGAGTATGACATCTGATTCATACTGAAGATATCCGGTAAGTTTATAAGACTGCTTGGCCGGTGCATTTTCCGCTTCCTGCTGGGCGATCCACTCTTCCCATGGATTGGAAGGGGTGAATGATTCACCCGCGGTGATCTCAGCGGAGATCTCGGCGTCGGGATCGTATGCTCCTCCGGGAAGCGTAACTCCTGCTGCAGGCATTACGAAAACCCTGTCGGAAGCAAGTTCCTGACTTACGGCTCCGAACGAAGCACTCGATACGGTAAGGGGAAAGCTCACAACATCGCCGGTAGCCGGATTTGTATATTCACCGGTAAGCTCCATTCCGTAAAGAAGGGACTTACCTTCATTCATTGCGTAGAGATATTCCGATGAGATCGATGCAACCGTTGCGATCCTTTCACCGGGCTTTAAGACGGATCCGTCGGAAAGATCGGTGATGTATCCGATGACTCCGTCAACGGGGGATTTAAAAGCGGTGATCGAATATGCCGCCTGTATCTCCGATATCTGTTCGGTAACATCCTCTATCTGTCTGTCCAGGGATGAGACCATATTATCGAGCTGTCTCTGCACATCCTCTCCGAGGAAGTAATTGCCCGGATCGTCTGCGGCTTCCTGTGCATCCTGTCTCTTTTCGGTAAGCCTCATAAGTCTGAGCGAAAGCTCTTCAAGTCTTACACTGTTGGGAGATACGGTGATGTATGCGATGACATCGCCCTTCTTCACCCTCTGTCCCTGTGTCACCTTTTTCTCTGTCATGGTGACGGTTCCGTATTGCACATCGTTGGTGACATTGGTTATGTCGGGATAATACAGATATCCGGTTCCTTCGTAGGAAAGATAATAATCTCCCCTTGCCAGGGTGGCCACATTCTCGGGAGCTTCGTTGTAGCTGTCGAGAAGGATCACATCGCCTTCGTTCACACCGCTGAGGACCTCAGTAAACATTCCGTCAGTGATGCCCTTTGAGATATATGACTTTTCGCCGGATGCGAGATTTACATAGAATCCGCTGCTGTCCCTGTGAATGCATTCATTCGAAACGGACAGTATATCATCCTTCTGATCGTAAAGAACGACCACGGATGCCTTCTGTCCCGCACGGACCAGACCGTCAGGATCATCAATGCGGAAAACGGAATAAACGTCACTTCCCGATGCCTTCAGCGCATTGTATTCGCTTGCCGAATAGGGAATATGCGTGATCTCATATCTTTTTCCGTCAACTATCGCATAAACATCTATTGCCGAATTAAGCTCTCTTGCAGATCTGTAGTCGGCAAGAATATTGATGCTGTGCCCGTCGGTAACGGCGGCAACGCTTGTTCCCTCGGAGATCTGTGCTCCGGGAGATGCGGTGTTGACCGCGACCACGGTTCCGCTCATATAGGATGTGACCCGCCTCTTTGCTTCATTGACGGTAATCCTGTAAAGCGTGTCGTTCAAATGCTTTGCATCAAGCATGAATATCGCTTCGTCATCTTCCATCGTCTGCTTAAGAAGATCTCTTTCAAACATTACCCTCTGGACATCACAGGCAAGAACAGGATCATTTTCCAGCTGCGATTCCCTGGAGCTTATGTAATTGTTGAGTTCCTTCAGCCTGAGCGTATTGACGGCCCAGTTATCGTTGTAATTGATTATCAGGTTATAGAGCGCATCTCTCGTAGCCTCTTCCTGGTCGATATAATCCTGCATATCACCGGAAAAGAGAACGCTTCCGCGGTTTACGCTCTGACCCGGGAAAAAGCCTATATCCGCCGCTTTCATTCCGGCCGCCGTTGAGTATTCCGATACAACAGGGAACACGCCTCCGTCGAGAACCTCATACCTGCGGATTGTGCGTCTTACGGCAACCTCGGTGATACTTGCGGAAGATACGGGATCTATGAGTTCGATCTCGGGCTCGGCCTGCGCAGCGCTTCCGCATCCGGAAAGGAGCATGACAAAAGAAAGCCCTATCGCGAGCATTCCCTTTATCTTATTAAACTGTCTTCTTCCGATGATCATCAGAAATTGACCGCAACCCTTTCTCCCGCTTCGAGTCCGGAAATGATCTCCGTTCTCGTATCGCCTTCAAGTCCTATCGCAACATCCCTGTAGCGTCTGTATCCGTCCTCGTCAACAACATAAACATATGTCTGATCGCCGGCCCTGTGAATAGCAGCCTTAGGAACGCTCAGTACATTGTCCCTTCTTCCCAGTTCGATCGTTATATACCCGTTCGTGCCCTCTGCGATGGATTCGGTGGCACTGTCACCTGTGAGGATGAACTTAAGTCCGGATCCGTCTTCAAGAACCTCGGGAACCGCTTCATACTGAATTCCGGATGAACTGTTCGGTATGATCAGCACGCTCTCCATGCCTTCAAGATAAGTGACCGCAAGGGGGTCGGACGCGAAAAAGTACATATCCTCCGGGTCCTTCAATGTGATGACAGTCTTGCCTATGACGGAGGTTGTTCCCTCAAGGCCCTCTCTCAAATACTCGACTATGCCGTCCATGGGAGCGTAGATATTGTGATCCGCATTGCTCTGCTCAAGATACTGAAGCTCAAGATACTTGATTGCTATATCGTCATCGTAGCCCTGGAGAATGTAATAATACTGTTTGTCAATCTCCTCGAGAGCTTCTTTTTCCTTTTCTTCCTTCTCCCTGACGCCCAGTCTTCCGTCAACGGCTATATTGAAACGCGCAAGCGTTATATCATATTCCTTTTCATCGAGAGTCCGTGCCTTTTGAAGCTCAAGTCTTTCAATCTCGTAAAGAATATTTTCCCGTTCGGCTTCAATATCCGTGTTGCTCACAAGGGAAATAAGGAGCTGGCCTTTCTTTACGGCTTCCCCGTTGGTGACAAGTACGGAGTCTATCTTGACTCTTTCGACATCAAACGAAAGATCGACGGTAACGGCAGCGCGGTATCTTACGGATATGGACTCTGTCTTGACAACATCCGTGTATTCTACGGGAAGGTCACCGGCAACTTCCACGGTCTCTTCCTCACCGTAAAGGAGGACGAGTTCCTCTTCGCCCGCATCATTTGCACAGCCCGAAAGGGATAAAGTAATACACAACGCAAAAAAGAGCATACCAAGACCGGTTGCTCTTTTTCTGCATTTATAACAAATACCCCAAAATGACCTAGACAAAACTAATACCCTTTCTTTCCCCACGTGAAATATTACCTTTATGCCGCTTTCAGTTCAATATTTTTGCGGATTTGAGCAATTTCCGAACTGAATTGAGCAATTATTCGGCTATTCTTTCTTTTCATCTTCCTTTTTACCGCTCTTTTTGAGCAGCACAAGCTTGTAGATAAAAACTTCCGTGGGTATGACAACGGCTATCACGCCGAATACGATTATCGCGATCTTAAGCACTCCCGCCAGATCATCCGTCTTATCTTCCTGAGCGGAAGGTGTGCCTGCCGGTGCTGCCCCTGCGGGTGCGGAGGATACGACCGTACCGCCCTGTCCCGCCGCGGAACCCGTGCCCTGCACGGATGCTCCGGTCTCGGTTCCGCCCACCGACATATTATCCTGGGTGACATATCCCGTTGTAAGTCCGTGAGCCCCAACCGCTATTCCTTCGGTATTGCCCGCAATGAACGCGGTCATCCACGCCAGAGGTGCGTTCCAGTTGATCGCACATTCATTGGCGGAATATGCCTCAATATGGTCAAGGTAACACTTTGCCGGAGGTATCGTTCCCTTCTTCCATCCCATGCCTCTTACCCAGGGATCCTGCATTCCGCTGTTGGGACCGCCGACAAGAACTCCCGCGGGAGCCGTGGGGAAACTGTCATCAATGAGATTTGCCCAGAATCTGTGGTGGGGATACATCGCAAAGTGGCTTCCGTAACCCGTTACGTATGAGTAATCATTGGCATTCTTGCCGAGGATGTAATCCATTGCCGAGATTGCGGCATTTAAGTACTGTATATCTCCGGTCTTAAGATATGCATAGGCAAGGATCATTGAATTATCAAGAATGAATGAATTCGAGCCCCACTGATATCCCACCGATGCATCCGTGGATGAAAGAGTGCTCGAACCATAGGGAATTCCGTAGCCCTGCCCGGCTTCCATGGTGACCATGACATCCGCGGCGGCACGGAGGTTACCTGTCGCGGTTTCTTTATCCTTGCCGGAAAGGCCGTTTTCTGCTGCGATAAGAGACAATGTTCCGAGCGATGCGGTGTGGCCCCAGTCAAACGCACCGAAGGTATCCACACTCTCACCTCCGGACAGTTCTGTGACAACCTTCAGGTAAAAAGAAGACTCTGAAGCATCATCCAGATATCCGGCTTCGCCCGTTGTGACATAAAGCTCGCAGGCAGCCCAGTAGAATTCATCACTTACATTGTCATCTCCGTATGCACCGCCACCCGGAGTATCCGCTATCGGAGCATACAGATCGGGATACTTAAGTGCTGCGTCATAAGCCCTTTCAGCAGCGGCAAGACACTCATCCGCAAAGGCATCATCGATGCCTCTCCAGAGTCTCGCACTCTGTGCTGCGCAGGCAGCCAGGTTAAGCGTCGCTGCGGTCGTGGGAGGATACAGGACTCTCGGCTGGGGATCGTCTGCGGGAGCAACCGCCAGGCCGGTCCACTTTTCATCGGTCACCTTGTGGAAGACCATTCCGTCATATTCTCCGCCGGAGATCTGCATTTTCAGCATCCATTCCATTTCCCATCTCGCTTCATCGAGAAGGTCGGGATATGAGTTGGAATTCTCGGGGATCAGCATCGTGCCGTCGGCAAATGCGGTTTCCATTCCGGTGGCAAGTGCGTTCTCGTACATATTCTGGAGTATCCATGCACTTATTCCGCCGTTTACGACATACTTTCCGTGGTCACCTGCATCGTACCAGCCGCCCGTTACATCGTAGGAACCCGAAAGTCCGAAATTGCCCCATGCGTTCAGATAAGAAGCATTATCGGGATTGTGGCCCGCAGTTCTTGCAAGTAAATCGGGCGATCCGCCGCCGACGGGAAGTGACGATATATAGTTGCTCTCAATATTTATCGCGGATCTGTTCTGGTAGAAATAGTTCAGAGAATCATAGAGCATGGATGAATACGTCCTCGATACGCCGATCCCGAAAGCCCTCGAAAAGCTTCCGTCCTCGGCATAGATTACATATGTTCCGGGAGTATCGAAATCCGAGAAATCAAGGGTATGGACATTATCCCCGGAATCCTCATCGTAACCGAACACGAGCGACTTACCTTTATAGACCGCCTCGTCCGAAGTATCGGCTATGTAAAAATCCACAGGAGTCTTCGAATCGCAGACAAGCACCGCCGTCTTTTTCATTCCGGGGATATAACCGATCTGGTTAACAAGGATGGAGTTTCTTTCAAATGCGGGCTGTTCATGGTAATCGTGCTCATTTGACGTTTCGTCAACAAGAGACATATTGTCGAATTCGATCACGGTTCCCGCCGGGAAGCATACACCGTTCGTATACTGTCCGTCCCCTCCCAGATGGAAAGCCCACTCTGCGACATCGATCGACTGGGAAGCGGTAAAGGTCAGGTCGACTACCATCCAATTGTTCGCGCCGATATTTATCGGATCCCAGGTTGCATCGAGGTCATAACCGTTGGACATGTTATGCCAGACCTCCACATCACCTGCGAGGTTTCCGATCTTGGTATAGAATTTTCCGGAATTGGAAGCTTTGATCTCGTAATGGACATGATAAGTATGTCCCGAGACGATGGTCAGGCCTCTGTGACGGAACTGACAGTCCCACCTGTCTTCTCCGCCGTTCGAAGCTCCGCCGGGATTGACTATCGTGATACGGTAAACACCGTCTTCTATCTCGAATTCCATTTTAGCGGTAGCGGACTCGCATATATGCCACGGAAGTCCCTTGCCGGAATCGAAATCATTCTCCCCGAGCATCTCCCCCGCACTTACGTGCATGGGAAAAGAAAACACGGCTGTCATCACCTGTAAGAACACAAGCGTGACAGCCATCATTACCGACATGATATTTTTGTTTTTCATAACAGTTCCTGTGCTGCAAAACGGCATGCTTCAACCATCGGCTTGTATGCGGGGCCGTTCTTGCCGTAATTGATCCTCCAGCTCATCCTGCGGAGGCTGATATTATCGACAGTGGAAAAATAGATCATAAGATCCTGGAGACGCTTCCTGTTCTCCTCGGAAATATCGGGGCAGGATATAAGAAGATTGGCACCTGCCTTGACTATCCTGTTGAGAGGACAGTTCTCCGTATAATCCTCGTAGATACAGACCATCCTCTGCTTGTAGAGAGTCCTGTCACGTAAGGATGTGGAAACATCCATCCTTCCCCTGATGGCGCTCTCTACAGCAGTTCCCTGCACATAATCTTTGACCAGCCCGCGCTTGACCTGAAGGGTAAGTCCGTCAGCCAGTGTTTTTGCGCAATCATCAAGTGTCATGCTATCGAATTCCTCAAATTCTCAGTCCACTTAGCAACCATTTCGGGTGAATCGAACCAGTACTCCTGAAGAAGAGGTACCATCTCATACTCAACGATATTGCTCAGGATCTCGTCATCCGCACTCTTAAGATTGGAGAAATAAGAGTGTCCTATGCAGAAGCCTGCTCCGAGAGCGGGATCGTCGGTGATTGCCTGATTGAGCTGCTTAACACAGTTAATGAGGGACTCGAACTTGGGTGCACCGAAGGATCTCATATACTGAATGAATCCGTCGGACTCGAATCCGGGCTTCATGTCGAAGAATACGAATCTTCTTCTCAGAGCGTAGTCGATCATCGCGATACTTCTGTCGGCGGTATTCATAAGACCGACGATGTAGATATTCCTGGGAACATTGAACTTCTCTCCCGAATACAGGAGCTGGAGTTCGTTGCCTCTCTTATCGGGCTCTATCAGCATGAAGAGCTCACCGAAGATACGGGATACGTTACCACGGTTGATCTCGTCGATGATGAAGAAGTACTTGTTATCGGGATCTTCCTGTGCCTTGCGGCAGAACTTATAGAATGCGCCACGCTTGATGTCGAAGCCCATTCCTTTCTCGGAAGGTCTGAAGCCCTCGATGAAGTCTTCGTAGTTGTAGCTCTGGTGGAACTGGATCATCTCGACTCTGTCGGGATCCTTCTCTCCGAGCATCGAATAAGCAAGTCTCTTTGCGGTGAAGGTTTTACCTACACCGGGAGCACCTTCGATTATGATGTTCATCTTGTTCTTCACAAGTCTGACAAGCCTGTCATAACCTTCGGGCTGCATATAAACATCCTTAAGGAAATCTTCCTTGGTGTATGAAGGATAGTTGAGCATCGCTCCGTCTTCGTTGCCTTCCTTTTCGAAGCCGAAGAGAGAGTTGAGCTTGTCAACGTAATCGGTATAAGGAGTGATATCCGCAAGAACCTTTACAGCGGACTGGAGAGGGATCTCCCAGCTTCCGTTCTGTCCCCAGTTAACAAGTCTGAAGTGCTTGTAATCGTCATCGGGTGAATCATCGAAGATATAATCCGATGTTACAACGCCTCGGCCGAGGATCTCGTTGTCTCCCTTTCTGACGAAAATGACGTCTCCGGGCTTGATGCCGTTAACAAACTGCCATGCGGAATAAGATGAGAACTTGAAGGGCTTGGTCGGGTCGATCTTGGCCATCATGGCCCGTCTGACCTCTTCCTGTGAATCGTAAGCCCTGAGGTCTCCGGTAGCGCCCCATCTGATGGCCATTATGCCCTTCTTGTAGAACATATCCCATCTCTCGGAGAACTGTCCGGGAGCGAACATCCAGTAGCGGATGGTGTTGACATCGTCATCGGGAAGACCGGTTCCCTTTGAATACTTGTCTCCTACCCTTGCAAGCCTGTTCTGTCCCTCGGAAGCCTTCCATGCCTGATAAACAAGCTCGGGGATATTTCTGAAGGGAACCCTGCCCTCGTTAATGAGAGCATAAACCCTGTCGAGGATCTCAAAGTAGCTTCCCGAAGGAATATCGTCGACTATCTCGGGGAACTGTGCGGCTTCCTCTTCGGGAATGATGCCGGATTTGAGCAGGTACCAAATGATCGAATAATCTATGGGCATGAAGACCTCGGGTGCCATCCAGTACAGACCCTTGGTGATCTTGATGTTACCGTTGCCCTTTACCTTGAGACAGATATCGAAATATTCACCCAGTGCCTGTCTGTTCTGAGGCGTGGGTGACTGCGCATAATTCTCTGCTCTTTCGAAGAATGTCCAGAGACGGTCGATATCGTTCATATCTCTCTGGTCATTGAATCTGTAGAATGTGGTATCGAGATCGTTAAGAACGGGAATGGAATCAAAGAAAGAAGGAATCTCTGCTCCGACACCGATATTGACGGCAAGACCGCTCATTATCTTCATCCTGGTCTCAACAGGCATTCCCAATCTGTTGAAAAGACCGAAAACAGTGAAAGGATCGAGATCGAAAAGCTCATTGTACAGCTCAAGAATGGGCATGGCGATATTAGCCTTCGCGTATGTCTTCTTAAGCCTGTCGACAAGCTCTCTTCTGTCATTCTTGTATCTCAGAAGAGCAACACCCATCTCCTTGTAATAATTGATCCACTCAAGATTAAGCCCGTCCATAAATACCCCTCCTGAATAAATATATTAGGTTTAAACAGTATAACATTTTTCGGGGCGGTTTGCACCAAAAAAGCGAGTTTGTGGTATTATCAAAAAGCGTGATTTTAAAAGGAAAACAAAAGCCGTAATGAACAACAGACAGGAATCGACCGATTTTTACAAAAAAGTATTCACCCTGGCGCTCCCGATAGCGTTTCAGAGTTTCATAACCATCGGTGTCAACATGCTCGATACCATGATGGTCGGAAGCCTCGGAGACGATGCGCTCACGGCCACATCACTGGCCAATTCGTTCATCAGCGTATTCCAGATACTCTGTATGGGGCTCGGAATGGGAGCCTCGGTACTCGTATCCAGATACTGGGGCATGAAAAAGAAGGATGCGCAGGACTCTCAGACAAAGAACGCCGGAAGGGCTCTGAAGCAAACCGTCTGCCTCATGCTCAGGCTGAACATCACCCTTGCGGGCATTTTCGCGACCCTCACATGGCTGATCCCCGATATCATAATGAGCACTTATTCGGACAAGACCCATATAATCGCGCTCGGTGTCCGTTATTTCAACTACTCGGTAGCAACCTATTTCTTCGTAGGTCTTTCACTTGTAATAACGATAGTCTTAAGAAGCATCGGCCGTGTGCTCTATCCTCTCGTGATCTCGATAGGAGCGTTTGCCGTCAACCTGTGCATGAACTACTGCCTTATCTTCGGTAAGTTCGGTTTCCCCAAAATGGAGGTCGCAGGCGCGGCTCTCGGAACACTCTGCGCAAGGATCTTCGAATTCATATTCATCTTCGGATATCTGGTCCTTTACGACAAAAACATAGGCTTCCGTATTAAGGATCTGTTCATGAAGACCGGATCCCTCATCGGTGAATACATCAGGATCTGCATCCCCGTTCTCATAAGTGACGGCATCCTGGCATTCGGAACCAACGCCGTTGCAATGGTAATAGGCCATCTCGAGGGAACCATCGCTCCGGCAAATGCGATCACGAGCGTAACCCAGCAGCTGAGCACCGTAGTCATCCAGGGCGTAAGCCAGGCAGGAGCGATCGTAACGGGAATAACCCTCGGCGAGGGCAGCCGCGAAAAGACGATGAAGCAGGGATACCGCTTCTTCAAGCTCGGCATCATACTCGGTCTGTTTTCCGCAGCATTCATAGTCCTGTTCAGTGATGCGATAATCGGCTTTTACAAGGAAGTCACTCCCGAAACCGCACGCACCGCAAAGGAACTGATGAATGCCATCAGTCTCATAATCGTGTTCCAGGGAACAAACAGCATCATGACAAAAGGTGTCCTGCGCGGAGGCGGCGACACCAAAATGCTGATGCTCACGGACAATATATTCTTATGGGCACTTGCGATACCTCTCGGGTGCATCGCGGGATTCTATCTTAAGCTCCCCGCTTTCTGGATATACATATGTCTGAAATCGGATCAGATAGTAAAGACGTTCTGGGCATTCGGCAGACTGCGCAGCGGAAAATGGATCAAAAAGATCACAACGGGAAAGGCATCGGAATAGATCCGATGCCTTTTTTATCAGTGGAGCATTATAAATTTCCTCCAGTTTTCAAGTCCTTCGGGAACCCAGTGTGTGTAGTTGTAATCATCGGGATAAAGAAGGAACATCATACCCATGAACACCGCAGCCAGACACAGCACACAAAGGAAAGCGGATATCTTCTTTCTGTCGGCTTCGTCGATCGTTTCGAACGCATATCCCAGAACAATGAATGCCAGGATCACCATCATGTAATAGATGTCCATCCTGTACCTTTCTGAGCTTCCGTCTCCGGGAGCCCATGCTATCTGCACTACCGTGATGATGAGCGGCACGAAAAGCATCGTTCCCGAAATACCCTTCATTCCGGATTCACCTATGTGCTTCCTTATGCTCTTCAGGAAGATCCCGAATACGCTTAACAGGATCGGGAAATTCACAAAAGCACTGTTATAGTACGCGTAAGGGAATTCTCCCGTTATCGGGGTAAACTTTATGAAGTTGGTGAAAATGCCGTTGACAGTCCTGACAGTGCTGAAGGTTTCAAAGAAATTTCCGTAATTGCTCTGATCCGCACCGGTAAGCTGGAATGCCTGTCCGAATTCAAAGGGATTCTCGAATCTTGCATAGTTATAAAGCATCAGAAGGACACCCACAACTATATACGGAACAGCTATGATGCAGATATCCGCGATCATCTTTCCGGTCTTCTTTTCATCCCCCGCTGCGAGTCTCTTTTTGATAAATGCGATGCAGAGCGGTATGAGGACAATATTGCCCAGAGCCGCTGTGGGCCTGCAGCCGAAGGCAAGTGCGCCGAAAAGGGAACCGAACACGGATAATATTACCTGCTTTTTCCTTTCACCGGCATCCGTAAGGAAAACACCGTTTATAAAAAAGTACATGCTCCATACCATCATGCATACAGCGGATGATGTGGCGGTGCAGTAAAGAGCCGGCGTTCCGATGCTGAAATAAACACTTATAAATGAAAACGCTGTGGCAAGTGATATAAAGAGGACCGCATTCATTGAAGGGAATTGCTTTTTTACAAGTTTTCTGAAAAGAAGGAATAATCCCAGGATCGCAAATGCAGCGAATATCTGTGTAGCATGATAAGTGGTCAGATCACCGCCCGTAAGGATATGATACGGCAGGAAAAGCAGGATTGCGGGCACAACTCCAAAGTACATATAATACCTGCCCTTGTAATATGCATGGTCCGGGTGGACGTTAACTCCGGATATCCATCTTTCGTTTGGATCGTATACATTATCCAGTTCCTCGAGTCTCGGATCGATATCGTCATAATCTATGTAGAGATGTCCCTGTGACAGTGACCTTGCAAGAAGCTCATATTGATTTCTGTGCTGCGGATACTCTCCGTTGTACGCAGGCGCCGCACCCATTGGCAGAACGGCAGCTAAAATGAGCACAGCCATCACCGAGAACAGGGCTGTGTCGGTACGCCTGTTTTTCTTTTTATCACCGGAATAAGCGGCTATGGTGTGAAGATGCGAACCGGGACGTATCATATACAGATATGATGCGATGAGTGCCCACATGATGCATCCGGCAGCCCGGATGATTTCGTGTCCCGCGAGGAACTTTATGCAGAGCAGGGAAAATACCGCGAGCACTGCGATAAAGACTGCGGTAAAAAATCTGTCTTTTATTTTCTTTATAAATTCGGTTAAAGACTTCATTTCGGATCTGTATCCTTTTATCAGTTTATTATTCCAATAGAAAAGTATATCATAGAAACAGCAATAACTAATGACCTTATTTCAGATATGCCCATTCCGGGATCACGGGAGAAATGACATGCCGAAAAAACTGATCATAATCGGAGGCGGAAGCGCAGGCTGCTTTGCCGCGGTCACTGCTGCGGAAAGCGGTGCCTCCGTAACGCTTATGGAAAAGAATCCTTCCGTCGGAAAGAAGATCCTTGCCACCGGAAACGGCAGATGCAATTACTGCCATGACAAAGTGACATATGCGGATCTCTACAGGCCCGAAGGAGACGAATTTTTGTCGAAGGTGATGAAGAGTTTTTCTCCGGAAGACGTTCTTGACCGCTTCCGCTCACTCGGCATCACACCGGTAAGCAAAGACGGATACATCTATCCGTATTCGGAGCAGGCAAGAGCCGTGAGCGACGTGCTGAAGCGCGCACTCGCACGAAGCGGCGTAAAGCTTTATACCGATACGGAAGTTACGGACATTGTAAAAAAGGAAAACGGATTTAAAGTGATCTGCGGAGGCAGGGAGTTTGATGCAGACGCCGTCATCATCACGACCGGAGGAATGGCGGCTCCCGGTACGGGCTCCGACGGAAGGGGACTTGATATCTGTAAAAAGCTCGGACATAGCGTGACCCCTCCCGTTCCCGCTCTTACCTATCTTACGGTCAAAGACCACCCGTTCAAAAAAGCAGCCGGCACAAGACTTTCCGCCACCGTCTCGATCGAAGTTTCGGGTAAGATCCTTTCTTCCGATACGGGCCAGATCCAGATAACCAAAAACGGCATCTCGGGAATTCCCGCTTTCAACATATGCAGGTTCGCATCCAGGGGACTTCTTGGCGGTGAAAAGGTAAAGCTCCATATAAGGCTTGTTCCTGATATGGACGACGATGCCGTAAAGGAAGAGATATCGGCAAGGATCTGCGGCACGGGTTCTGCTCCTTACGATGCGCTCATCGGTCTGTTCCCCGATGCCTTCGCGGACAGTCTGCTCAAAAATGCAGGCATTGCTCCGGACTCCGTTCCCGATAACGAAAAAAAGACAGCCGCGAAGCTGTCGGAATATCTTAAGGATATAACACTTACCGTGAGCGGCACGGGAGATTTTACGCAGGCGCAGGTAACCTGCGGAGGCATAGCATTAAATGAAGTCGATCCGTCTACCATGGAATCCGAGATCGTTCCCGGACTGTTCCTTGCCGGAGAGATCCTCGACATCGACGGAAAATGCGGAGGCTACAATCTCTACTTTGCGTGGGCATCCGGATTCATTGCGGGAAAAAACGGCGGGGCGTAATGCCCCGCCGCTTATCATCACTTTAGTTTTTCACAGACTTTGCGGTATTCTTCGATGAATCCCTCGCAGTCTTTTTTGATGAATTCGGTATCCATATCCCTTGCTGCAAATTCATGCTTTTTGGCTCTCTCACTGAGCGAGGACAGGCCGATCGTTGCCATCAGTCCCTTGATCGAATGTGTATCGCGGTGATAGGAATCATAGTCCTCATCTTCAAGCGCTTTCCTGAGTGATTCGATCATCTCGTCACATCCGGATGCTATGGTGGATACGACCTCATCAAGTATGACCTCATCGTTGCCCGCATTGTTCATGGCAACTTCCACATCAAGGCCTTCTATCCCGGATAGTTTTTTCTCTATTTCATATAATTCCCCATCGCCGTCTTCGTCTCCGTTGTTAACATCCGCAGAGCCTGAAGTCTGATCCGTCACGGGAATGATCTTTTCCGGAGGAAGGAATTTCTTCACGGTCTGTTCAAGAACCGCCGAATCAACGGGCTTGGTCAGATAATCGGCAAATCCCGCATCGAGATACATCTTTCTGCTTCCCGCTACCGCATTGGCAGTCAGAACCACCACGGTCGTATCCCTGTTGAGTGACTTCGAATCGCTCCTTATCAGATCCAGAGTTCCCATTCCGTCGGGATCGGGCATCATATGATCGAGAAGAATAAGATCGTATTTCTTATTCCTGCACATCTCTATCGCCTTAAGTCCGCCGTCGCAGGTATCGGGCACTATGCCGGTACGCTTAAGGAACAATGTGACTATCCTCAGATTTGAGTTATTGTCATCAACCGCAAGGATCTTCGCATCGGGAGCCGTAAAGTCGCATTTGTCGGAATTTGCGGAGGAGCCTTCCGGATCGTCCATGAAATCCGGCTTCAGGACCTTTTTGTCAAATACGCCTACGGGAATGATAACGGAAAATGTAGAGCCTTCACCGTAAGTACTTGTCACATAGATCTTGCCGTCCATCGAATCCACGATGCTTTTAACAATGGATAAGCCAAGACCCGTTCCCTCAACGTCCCTGTTCTTGTTCATATCGGCACGGGCAAACGCATCGAAAAGAGTCTTTCTGTCTTCCTCACGTATTCCGCGTCCGGTATCCTTCACGTTGAGCCTAAGATCGAATCCGCCCGACTTATTGTATCTTCCGCCTATCTCAAGAAAAACAAAACCGGAATCGGTATATTTGATGGCATTATTGATCAGGTTGATAAGTATCTGTCTTATTCTGAATTCATCGGAGATCTGACCGTTCGGCACATCACCCTGGACAGAAACATTCAGGAAAAGCTTCTTCTCGTCAGCTCGTTCCTTAAGCATGGGATAGATATCACGAATAAGCGAAGACAGCTTGTACTGCGCATTCGTTATTTCCATCTTGCCCGCTTCGATCTTGGAAAAATCAAGAACATCATTAACGAGCATGAGCAGCATCTTGCCTGAAGACTTAGCGCTTCTTGCATATTCATCTATAACGGGATCGTTATTCTCCCTGATGATCATCTCGTTCATTCCGAGGATCGCATTTATGGGAGTCCTGATCTCATGAGACATACTTGCAAGGAAACGGGTCTTGGCCTCCGACATCTCCATGACCTTCTGTCTTTCCTCGCGGCTCCTTCTCAGATCGTGCATCTGCTGTGCGATGGTCAGCGTAAGAAGGATGGCAAGTCCCAAAAGCATCGGATCGGCATCTTCCAGCATTACAACCAGGTGGATCAGGATCAGCTCAACAATGCAGCATGTGAGGAATCCTATAAAGCCTATGGCGGTAAATAAGTATTCGACGGCATATCCCCTTACGATATCCACGAACAATACTCCCAGCACAACGACTGCCAGCACTCCAAGAATGATGTTGATGTAGATCAGTGCATTGGGGAAGGAAAGAATGTTCGCAAAATGCAGCACCGGCCACACGACGGCATCCAGGACGGAAAGGATTATTCCTGCCGCCATGATCTTCTTGTACCTTCCGTGCTGAAGACCGTTCAGATACAAAGCAAGTCCGAACGGCATAAGAAGACTCATAAAATAATTAAATACGCCGTCTATATGGTAATGCCTGTAAATAAACGGCCAAAGAAGCGAATCGCTCACCGTCCATGCGGAAATGACAAATACTCCGACGGCACCGTAAAGCATTTCTATCCTCTGCTTATACAGTATTCTCATAGCTATGCCGGCCATGACCGTGACGAAAGAAAACAGAAGAAGAATCTCCGAAAGGATCAGCGAACGGCTGAAGTTCGTGATCAAAAACGATATCAGACCGAGTCCGGAAGCTACATGAACATCCCTGTATAACACACCCTGCCTCGATGTTCCGTGCATGACGATCCTGATATCCTTGCCGGAATCCGCGCTGTCAAGCGGAACCAGGAAATAGAACCTCTTTACGATCCCGCCCGGAATGATGATATCTCTGTTTTCGTTAAAATCCTTCCTGAATTCACCGTCTATATATACTTCGACTTCCCTGCTGATGGAGCAGAACAGCCATGAATCATCAGAAATGCTCTCCGGAAGAACGGAATCCATTAAATAGGTGTCTTCGTTGACATCATTAATTTTATATGTGCTTCCTTCCACATGAGCAGTGCCGTCCGGATCGGTGACGGTCCAGCTTGCTATCGTATCGTATCCGTCAAGCACAAGCGGAACATTCTTATCGAGTCTCATATAAACATACAAGCCGATTATCGCAGCAAGAAGATACACAAATAAGAATATCTTGCCGAAACCGATGATGTGGTCGGACAAAGATACTCTGTTTTCCGAAGAAGCTGAATTATTTCCGTGATTCATTTCATTTCTCTTTCAGGTATATATTGAACGGATCAGTAAACTACTCTGTTGCGGCCTCTTTCCTTGCCCATATAGAGTTTACTGTCCGCTTCTTTAACGGTATTTCGGACATCACCGCTGAAATCATATTCCGCCAGTCCGAATGTCATGGTGACACTGATCTCATTATCCTTGACTATTATGGGATGCTCCATAATGTGGACCCTGAGATTTTCTATGATCCCGAGCGTCTCATCGCCGTTCTTTCCGCCGAAGATCATAAGGAATTCCTCGCCGCCCCATCTGATAAGGAAAGCGTCCCTGCCGATGGTATCCTGCATGGTCCCGGCAATGGATCTGAGAACTTCGTCTCCCGCATCGTGACCGTAGGTATCATTGACCTTTTTGAAGAAATCTATATCACCCATGACGATGGAAACGGAGCCGAGGAAGGACGATTCCTTGATCTCTTCGATAAACTCCATTCCCCTTCTTCTGTTAAAAAGACCCGTAAGCTGGTCCGTATTGGCTTCCCTGACCAGTCTGTCATTGTACTTCATCAGCTTGCTCTCGGCTTCATTCTCACGGTGGCTGAAGATGAAGCTTACGATGATGACGGAAAGAAATACCCCCGAATTGTTGGTGATCTGGATAAGCTTGAGTCCCAGATCATCTATCGGAAGATTCGAAGCCATATCGGTATAGCACATGAACACGAGCAGCCTGGCAAAAAAGACAACACCCGCGAGCGCGAACTTAAATCCTACGCTGCCGAAATTGGCAAAAAAGCAGAGCATGAGGATCACAACATAATAATCCTGTATGCCGCCCTTCCATCCGAGTATCGGAATAAGCCACGGAACAAGAAGGAAAGTAAAAACAATATATGCGACCATGGCAGGTTCGGTTTTCATCCAATAAGTAAGAAGGAACAGAACTACTATCGCCGCAAGAGTTCCGAGTGTGACAAATTTATATTCCGATAAAATATGGAGTCCTGCAAAAAAGACATCCAGCACAACAACGACTGCCTGAATGATGTAGAGTAAGCGGAGTGTTACGACTCCCTGACGGGTTTCATTTTCAAATGCGACATCCTTGTTGATAAGCCTGAAAAGACCCATTTATATGTCCCTGACCTCTGAAAAAATCTATTTTCCGTCATAACCTAAAATACCTAAATATAATATCATTTTCCCGCAAGATATGAAATACCCGCAACCGCATTATCATATCTTTCGGTATTCTTCAGTATTCCGAAAGCAGCCTCATTTTCATGGCCCTGAAAGTCTTCCGTGTCCTTAAGATGATCGTACATGCCGGACTCTCCGACTCGTGTTCCCTCTCCCGCAAAAAAGCCCACGGGAACCGGTTCCCGCATGCCGGAAGGATCGTGATGGTCAACGACATACTCTGCCTGCTTTTCGAAAACATCCATCTCGCCTGACTGATAATCCGCAAATGTTGCGGCATCCGTGTAATAGATAAGTCCTTCCATTTCGGAAAGCTCTTCATCCGTATAGATATCCCTCAGATCCACAAGGCAGTCATTCTGCGCATACTGCTCGAAGACAGTCATATCCGCGATCATGATATCCATCGATCTCGACGTCAGAAGCGCCGTGAGCTTCTGTGCGGATACGTAATTGGCCTGGGTGCTGGTACCGTCCACTCCGAACTGAATGGAATAGTCAATGTACACCTCATAATCATCCTCATCAAATCCGATGATATCGGCAAGTTCTCCCGACCAGACATCCTTTGTTTCCCCGGACGCGTCGAAAGCGTCCACGGCTGCTATATAAACGGCATAATCTTTGGATGTGACGTATGAACGGATCATGGCGGCAACAAAGATGACCGCGATAACAGCAACTATGGTGTGAACCTTATAATATTCCCAGAAATATGAAAGCTTTTCCTTGAAGGGACGATCCTTCATCTTGTCCCATTCAGCCTTTGTTTCTTCACGAAGTGTAGCCATACAAATACTCCATAATGACCGGTATGATTTCTTTTCACTCAGATAATTATATGCAAAAAAAGAATTTAGAAAATTATATTTTTCTGAAAAAAGCCCGAAAATATGCTGAAAAAACCATGTTTTAATCTGAATTCGTAAATTATTTAATGTTTTTCGATAAATAATTGTTGACAAACATATTTTGACTTGGTATATTGTGTTTAACGATAAACATTAAATATTTAATGACATCCACTCGGGTCCAAACCGAAAACCAAAAAACAACATCCAAACCAAACGGAGGAAAATAAAAATGAATGAACAGATGAAAAAACTCGAAGCAATCAAAAAGCGCTGCCATACGGCATCAAATGTACTCGGCTTCATACGCGGATTCGTGATCGTATGTGCGGTGATCGCAATAGTTTGCGGATCGGTCATGTTCGCCTACGAAGAGAAGATCAATCCCGAGCTAAACAGGGGAATCGAGGAAGGTTACCTCACTCTTGACAACAATGTCTACTATAGCGGAGCGTTCAGCTTCATGATGGATCTGGAAAGTTACTTCCCGCCCGAAAACCATGCGGCTCCCCTCGGCATCACCTGCTTCATCGCCGGATTTGCATGCATAGTCATCGCCGTGATCCTTACCTTTATCAGGAAGATCTTCACAAGTCTTGAAACAGAGAATACACCTTTCAGTGAAAAGTGCATGCATCAGATAAAGGTCAGCTTTATAGTGCTCTTTGTGACTTCGCTTATGTCAATGTCACTGGGCGTAACCATAATCGTAGGTCTCATCCTTTACTGCATCTATTCGATATTCGAATACGGCGCAGCACTCCAGACCGAGATCGATGAAACACTTTAAGGAGGGATGAGATATGGGAAAGATAATACTCAGACTCGACAGAGTCATGGCAGACAGAAAAATGAGCCTTAACGAGCTTTCGGAAAAGGTAGGCGTATCGAATGTAAATCTGTCCAAGATCAAAACGGGCAAGATCTCCGCTATCAGGTTCTCAACCCTCGAAGCGATCTGTGATACGCTCAAGTGCCAGCCGGGAGACATCCTTGAATTCGATCCGGATGCCGTCTCGGACCATACCGAGGAATGATCCTCTTCATATAGAAAAAAGTGGGACGAATGATCGTCCCACTTTTATTTACAATAGTCACTGCAGAGAACCTTCCACGCGTTCTGATGAAGCGTTCATGCCCGGCTTATCAGATAAGTGCGGTGCTGAAATATCTCTCTGCACGGTCGGGAAGAATTGTCGCGATGACCTTGTCCCTTCCGTACTTTTCGGCCATCTTCTTCGCCGCCCATACATTCGCACCCGCTGAGGTTCCCACGAGAAGTCCCTGAATGCGTGCGAGTTCGCGTGCGGTATTTATGGCATCTTCATCCGTTACGGTTTTGATATCCGTGATTATGGATGTATCCAGAACATCGGGAATGAATCCGTCTCCTATTCCCTGTATCTGATGAAGTCCCGGCTCGTCTCCGAGAAGAGCCGATACATTCTTGGGTTCGACCGCAACGATCCTGCAGTCGGGGTTCTTCTCAAGGAGATATTTGGCAACTCCCTGAAGGGTTCCGCCGCTTCCGATTCCGGAAACGTAGATATCGATCTTCTTTCCGAGCTGCTCACAGAGTTCAACCGCGGTTGTCCTGTAATGAATATCGGGATTTGCGGGATTCTTAAACTGCTGCGGAACAAAATAATCATCCGAACCTGATGCTATCTCCATCGCCTTGTCAACGGAACCTCCGATACTGAGCTTCGGATCGGTAAGAACAAGCTCCGCACCCAGGGCACGGATTATCTTCTTTCTTTCCTCGCTCATATTCTCCGGCATTACGATGATGACACGATAGCCTTTTCTTACACCAGCGAGTGCAAGTCCGATACCGGTATTTCCTGAAGTGGGCTCAATGATAGTCATGCCGGGGCGGAGCTTTCCGTCCTTTTCGGCCTGTTCGATCATGTTAAGGGCGATCCTGTCCTTGATGCTTCCGCCGGGATTTAAGAATTCCGCCTTAGCATATATCTGCAGACCCGTGGTCTGCTCAAGACTTATGAGCGGTGTGTTTCCTATCAGATCAAGTACGTTTGTGTAATACATTTCCCAAAACCTCCGCTGTCTATAATACCATACAAATATCACATATCAAAAAGACTCATCTGTGTGTATCTGTCAGGCAGTTCATCCATGAATTTAAAACACTCATCGGGATCGGAGAGCATCCCGTTTTCTGCGCATATCTTCTTAAAGACTTTTCTGAGTTCCCTCGCATTCGGACTCGAAAGCTCATAGGCATTTCCGTACCTGCTTATGTACTTTTCCTTAAGTCCCGGAAAATGCCTGTCGAGAGCGGCATAGTAATATTCCCTGTCACCTTCGCGCAGGGTCAGTCCCATTCCGAAATCTATCACGCCCTTTACGTGGACACGGGCGCATTCATTCAGGATGGATGTGATGTTTTCTTCTGTATCGTTGATAAAGGGAAGTATCGGAGTCATCCACACGACGGTCGGGATGCCCCTTTTATCGAATTCCTCAAGAACCTCTATACGCCTTTTTGTATTGCATACATTCGGTTCCAGGATCTTACAGAGCTCATCGTCATACGTGGTCAGTGTCATCTGTACCACACATTTGGCGGAGCGGTTTATTTCATCCAGAAGATCGATATCGCGCAGGATCCGGTCCGACTTGGTAAGAACGGTGACCCCGAATCCGTTCGCAAGTATGATCTCAAGACATCTTCTCGTAAGCTGAAGTTCTTCTTCACAGTGCATGTAAGGATCGGACATGGAACCCGTTCCTATCATGCATTTTTTTCTTTTCGAACGGAGGGCCTTTTCAAGAAGCTCCGGTGCATTCTGCTTTACTTCTATATCCTCAAAGGGATGCGTGAACTGATAGCACCTGCTCCTGCTGTCACAGTATATGCAGCCGTGGGAGCATCCCCTGTAGATGTTCATTCCGAAATGTCCGCTGCCGCTCAGTATTCCTTTTGCGTCTGTAAAATGCATCCGGCCTCTCCCGCATCAGAGCTTGTACTGCATGAAGTTTCCGTTGTGAACAAAACCGTATGCGGTATAAAGCTTGACACCCATATCGGATGCCGTGATATGAACGGCACCGCAGCCGTACGCACGTGCCTCTTCGACAACGCGGTGAAGAAGCTCCCTGGCGATGCCCATTCTTCTGTATCCGGGATCCGTGAACATGCTTGAAAGAAGTCCTATCCTGCCGGTCGGACAGCTGAAATAAGGCGGCTTTTCAACAAAGGACATTCCGCTCGTTCCGATTATCTTATCACCGTCAAGCGCGAGCCATGATACAAATGTGCCGTCCGCCATATGTCTGTGATAGAAATCCTTAAGGGCGGGAACAAGATCGATATCCTCGGTAGCACCCTCTTCCCTGAGCTGGGTGATCCTCATGCTTATGAAGGTATCCAGATCCCTTTCTTCAAGCTTTCTGTAAGTAATGTCCATATTATTTCCCGTCTTCCGTTTTGGGGAAGGTAATGGTTATCCTGGTTCCCTTTCCGGGTGTACTTTCCATCGAAACCTCGGCATCGTGATACATTGCGCCGTGCTTTACGATCGAAAGTCCGAGACCGGTTCCGCCGATCTCCTTCGAGTGGCTTCTGTCCACACGGTAGAATCTTTCAAATACTCTCTTCTGATGCTCGGGAGGAATTCCGATACCGGTATCCTCGACTATCAGCCTGGTCGACTTCTCATCGGTGAGAGTTTCCATGATGACCTTACCGCCGGGGAAGTTATATTTGATGGCGTTGTCGCAGAGATTATAGACCATCTCATACAGAAGCTGGTCGACACCGTTAATGTGGGTCTCCTCCCCCTTAACATCAATGAAGATGTTGTTCTTGCCCGCAACAGGCTTGAGATCATCCGCAACCCTGAGAAGAAGATCGTGAAGATCCATATCCTTCTTGGGAGGAAGATCCGCTTCCTCATCGAGTCTCGAAAGCTTGATGATGTCGTTGATAAGTGAGATAAGTCTCTGGGATTCCTTGTAGATATCCTTGGAAAATTCGGCGACCTTGTCGGGTGAAACATCTCCTGTCGCCATCAGCTCGGCAAATCCCGATATCGAAGTAAGCGGAGTCTTAAGCTCATGAGAGACATTCGCGGTAAATTCCCTTCTCATCTCCTCACGCTGTCCCGCTTCTTCCTGGATCATCATCTTCTGCTCTTCGATCTTGTCGAGAAGAGGTGCCAGCTCGGGATAAGGGATATTCGCATGACTGTCAAGATCGATGTTGTTGATGGGAGTTACTATCTGCTTGGCTGCGCGGAATGCCAGGATACCCGAAAGGATCAGGACAAGCACGAACACCCAGAGCACGGGGCTTACCGCGATCAGAGCGTACATAACGGCAGAAACGGGGCGGTTTAATCTGATGACCGTTCCGTCATCAAGAAGTCTTGCGTAATACATCGTCGGATTTCCTGTGCTGTCCGACCTTCTTGTCTCACGGCCCTCTCCCAACTCCAGCGCTTCCATGATCTCGGCATGTGAACCCTGATTGGATGAAATGTCTTCATAACCGCTGTCATAAAGTACACTTCCGTCACTGCCTATCCAGGTGACCCGGTGGGTATCATCCAGTCCCTCAAGATACTCTCCTCCCGAAACTTCCATTCCGGCTATGACATATGTGGCTTCCTGTGCAAGCGCTTCATACGTCTCATTGATGGTCTGGGTATACTGAAGGCCGAAGAACATAAAGGTGCATATGGCAAGAACCAGTATTCCCACGAGAAATGTGTTTCTGAAAATTGTTTTAGTCATTGATCTTCTCCGATAAATTTATATCCGACGCCGCGTACCGTCTGTATTCTCTCTCCGACATCCTTAAGCTTGGAACGAAGAGTTCTTATATGTACATCCAGCGTTCTGTTCTCACGCTCGGCTTCTATACCCCAGACTTTTTGAAGAAGCTTTTCCCTTTCGATGACCACACCGCTGTTTTCTATGAACATTTTGAGAAGCTCATATTCCTTGAGAGTCAGTGCAACAGGTTCACCGTCCGAATATACTTCGCGCTTGTCCCAGGAGACCTTAAGCTTTCCGCTTACGTATTCTCCGGCGGCTGCAGAGGGCTTAACCTCCGACCTTCTGAGCACTGCCTTTATCCTTGAGATCAGCTCCATTATTCCGAAAGGCTTCGATACATAATCGTCGGCACCCATATCGAGTCCGGTGACCTTGTCATATTCCGTACTCTTGGCGGTCAGCATGATGACGGGGATCTTCCCGTCTTCTTTTCTGATCTTCTTAAGAACCGAAAGTCCGTCCTCACCCGGAAGCATTATATCAAGAAGAACGAGTTCCGGTTTCGTATCATAGAAAGGTTTCCAGAACTTTTCCGCATTTTCAAAACCCGCCGCCTCGAATCCCTGTGTTTCCAGGGCATATATGACAAGCTTTCTTATGCTTTCATCATCTTCAAGGATGTAGATCATCGTCTCTCCTTACGCATTACCGTGAAGTGCAAACCTCGTCTTGTATTCATTGTAACACTTATCGAAGATATCGTTATGTTCTTCTTTTACCTGACCGAGGTACTCGTGGGTCGCAAATGAACCCGAATATATCTCTATGAGCGCAACGGCTATGTTGGAGCAATGATCGGAGATGCGCTCGTAATCGGTTATCAGATCGTTGAAGACAAAGCCCTGATTGATGCTGCATCTGCCCTGCTGAAGACGTTCGATATGGTTCAGCTTCATCTCATCGGAGATATCGTCGATAACCTCCTCAAGGGGCTCAACCTTCATTGCAAGCTCGATATTCTCTCCCGAGAATGCCTTCATCGTGATATCGAGTATCTCCCTGACCGCTGCGGTGATGACGGAAAGCTCGTGATGAGCTTCCTCGGAAAAAGAGATCTGCTTGTCGTGGATCTCCTTGGCGCTGCCGGCAATGTTCTTGGCGTGATCGGAAAGTCTTTCAAGATCGGACAGTGTATGAAGGAATATGGTCGATTCCCTCTCCTGTCTTTCGGTAAGATCCTGTCCGGAGAGCTTCATCAGGAACGAACCGAGTTCATCTTCGTAGTGGTCGCCCGAATCCTCAAGCTCCGAGATCTCCTCGAATTCCTTGTCCGAGTATCTTCCGACAAGGTGCATCGACTCGAGAACGGCCTGATGTGCTTCCTCAGCCATACGTGAGATGGCAAGGCGGCTCTGCTCGATCGCAAGTGAAGGGTGTCTTATGAAACGGTCATTGAGCGAGATCTCATCGCGTGACTTATTGTTCTTTTCGGGAATGATGAGACATACAAGTGCCTCCAGAATATCCAGGAACGGGAAAAGAAGAATGATCATACACATTCTGAGAACGGTGTTAACTATGGCCACTCTTACGGGATTCATGGCAACTCCCTCGAACGGGAAGACAAATACCGCATCTGCTATATAGTACAGCGATGCGCACGTCATAACACCCAGGATACATGAAACAAGATAACTGAGAGCGGTTCTCTTACCGCCGGTATTGGTTCCGAGAGCGGCGATCATAACGGGAAGAGCCGCACCGATCGAAATACCCATAAGAAGGGGAAGTGCATTATCGAAGACGATCGCACCGGTCACTGAAAGAGCCTGCACGATACCTACCGCAGCGGATGCGGACTGGAGCAGAACGGAGATCATTATTCCGACTAAGATGCCGAAAAGGGGATTACGGAGAGTTGAAAGAAGCTGGTCGAACCATGCCTGTTCCTTTAGACCGCCTACGGAACCGCTCATCGCACTCATACCAAACATGAGGATCGCAAAACCCATCATGATATCGCCTATGTGACGGCGTCCCTTATCCTTGCAGAAAAGTCTGAGAAAAATACCGATTATCGCAACCACACCGGTAAGGGTGGAGGTTGAAAGAAGGCTGCTGACTCCGCCGGCTCCCTCGATATAGCTAAGGCAGATGACCCAGCCCGTTATGCTCGTTCCGAGTATCGCACCCAGGATAACGGGGATGGCCTGCTTGACCTTCATCATACCGGAGTTTACAAAGCCCATGACTATGACAGATGTGGCGGATGAAGACTGTATGACCGTGGTAACACCGCCTCCGAGAACAAGCCCCTTAATGGGTGTATCGGTCAGTCTGAATAAAACCGGTTCGAGTCTGTTTCCTGATGTTGCTTTTAATCCGTCGCCCATAAGCGTCATTCCGAAAAGGAAAAGGGCGATTCCCGAAAAAAGGGAAATGATATCTGAAATAGTCATCTTAATGCCTCCATACAGATATCATTTTACCATCAGAAGATTAAATCTAAAGACATTTCAATGTTAAATCTATGTTAAAAAAGGGCCTCAGCCCTTTTTCTTCCTGATCCCGGAATTAATATATTCAATATCTCTTTTGATCTTAAAGGCATCTATAAAGTATGCGAGCACTATGACTATGCCCACATATATGAATGCCATCCAGAAATTGGACCTGTAGAACCATCCCACGATAAAACCGAACAGCATTACCGCCGCCGTGGCTGCGATATACTTGACCGCATAGCTTCCGATCACCGGCAGCGAGGTGTATTCATCCAGGAAGTAATTGCCGAGTGAGATCACAAATGACAGTGCAAAGAGCTCGAGCACAAGCTTTATCTCATCTGTCACGCCGACCCATGCGATCGATATGACAAATACGCTCAGCACCGCCAGGGCAAACAATATGCAGGTGTCTCTGAATACTTTCTTCATAATCCCTCGTTCCTGAATATCCTCTTGATATCCGGAAGGTACTTTCTCGACACGATCAGCTTCTCATCGTTATCCATCACGGCTTCGAGATGACTGTTTCGTATCTGCCTTATCTCTTTCAGATGATCCGTGTTCATGATGCAGGTTCTTGATATGCGTACAAGTGCGGTATCTTCTATCCGGCTTTCGATATCGGACATCGAACCGTCAAACCTGTAAACATCGCCTTCCGTATATATGAAAAGCTTTCTTTCCACGTTTTCTATATAGTAAACATCGGAAATACCTATGCTGACAGACCCTTCCTGCGTCTTTCCGGCAAAAGAAATATCCATCCTGCCGATCTTTCTTACCAGGGACTCGACAGAGTCATTCCATTCCGGATATTCGATTATGACCGTCAGCGGCTGACCTTCAACCTGCCTTTTTTCGATTCTCATTCTTTAATATTTTTATGGATCTGATCAATCCTGCGGTTACGTTCAGAGCAAGGATTACAAGTCCTCCGGAAAAACTTAAAGGAGCCCAGGTGAATGCGATCTCACGAAGACCTGCCCCGAATATAAGCGGCATCGTAATGCATATTGATAAAAGAAGAACAAGGCTTGCTATGCCGGTCGATATGACGATGCCTTTTCTCTTACCAATTATTATAACCGAAAGCATCAGGATTCCGAATACCGAAAGAGCGGTAAATACCAGGTCGAAAACTGTCCAGACATCCGTTGCAATGCCGGTCGGGGTATCGCCTGAAGCGATGGCATATACCGAGTTGCAAAGACTGTCGGTCGATGCGGCAACATTCATATCGGTCAGAACACAGACGCCGGTCTGATCTTTTTCGGAAAAGACTATCCTGGAAGAATAATTCGGGGTTCCTCCGGAGTGACCGAAGACATCCCCCGGAAAAAGCTCCCATCCGGAAAAATAATCTCCTTCTTCATTCAGGCTGGATTTTGTCAGGGTTATAAGATCTGCGAATTCTTCCGGAACGTCTGCGGTTCCCATCCATATCTGCAGCCATCTTGCCATATCGCGGACATTGGAATAAAAGTAACCCGCGGGGATCCTTCCTTCGTAAACGGGAATCTCATATTCAAAAGTATGGCGGTATCCGGGTCTTGAACCGGGGATGATCCTTGCATCAGCCTGAGGCATACCTACATAGGTGTCATTCAGACCGAGCGGATGAAGGATCTCATCGTACATATAATCCGCGTATGTATCTCCGGTAACTTCCTCGATGATCGCACCGAGAAGATTGTAATTCACATTCGAGTAAGCATATTCTTCACCGGGCTCATATCTGAGCTCCATTCTCGAAATGCTCATCACCCAGTCATTAAGCGACATGCCTTCGCCGGCACTCGGATAAGCGTTCTCCTCATTGGTATATCCGCTCGTCTGGGAAAGGAGATGCTCAACCTTAATCTCAGCAGGAGCATTATGGTAATATGCCTCAAAGCCGGGAAGGAGATCCGATACATTATCGTCATAGGAAAGCCTGCCCTCACTTATAAGCTTTACGACCGCAAGTCCCGTGAATGCTTTCGTCATGGATCCGATCTGATAAAGGCCTTCTTTATCACCGTAGAACCGTACATCCCCGGAAGTCACCACCGCAACGCTGACCGAATCGCATCTTGTCTCATCGCGGAAGGATTTTACATATCCGGATATTTCATCACCGATCATACCGGCATTATCATCCGCATTTCCCGCGAAGACCGATGTATGAACTCCGATGCAGGCGGCAAACACCATGACCGGTATAAGTAACAGGACAGTGAGTTTTGTTTTTTTCATAACGTACTCCTTTTCATCATCTTTACCAGGATGATAACGGAGTCATTATGAAGCTTCCATAGTTGCAGACAGATGTTGCAAATTCACCTGCCCGAAATGCAATCCTGCCTTTCCGTCTTATCCGCACCCGGGTCAGGCCGTGATCTCGATACGGTTTCCCTCGACTGCTACGATACAGGATTCATAATAACCGTCACCGGTGGTCCTGGGACCTCTTAAAACCTCGTATCCCGCATCTTTAAGTTCTTTTGTAAGTTCATCAACCCTTTCCTTACTTCCGACGGAAAACGCAAGGTGATCGTAACCCGTGCGTTCCTTTTCCTTATCGTCATCGTCCACACCGGGCTTGCTCATGATCTCAAGTCTTGCCCCGTCATCAAAAGTAATGAAATGCGATCTGAATTCTTCTTTTGGATTGTAGTAACCTTCATCGGATGTTCCGTTCAGATATTTAACAAAAAAGTCCCTTGCTTTCTCAAGGTCGTTAACAAATAATGCTATGTGCTCTATAACCATGTGATCTTACTCCTGCTTCTTCAGTAATTATAGCGAATGATCAAAGATACATTTCGATGGTCTTCATCTTTTCGGAAAATCCGTTTCTTTCGTAGAACTGCATACCTCTTACATTCTCGGGAAAAACCTGTGTCCTCATGAAATCGGCTCCCTTTTCCCTGCCGTATTCCTTGCAGGCATCCATCAGTTTCGCGCCTATCCCGTGGCTGCGCATTTCTTCCGATACATCCAGGTCCTGCAGATAGATCAACCTTTCGGGTTTCAGGCACGGAACCTTTTTCTGTTCAAGGATCATGACATGGGCAAATCCCACTATCCTGCCGTCCGTTTCCGCCACAAGAATATCCTGGTTTTCGCTTTCGAATATCGCTCCAAAAAAAGCACCGTCACGCTCCCCGTGAACAAAGTGCTCCGGCTGGAATCTGACGGCATCGTTTTCAAGCTCATAATAGAGCTTCTGTAAGGCAGTGATATCATTTTCCGTTGCAAGACGAATTATCATTTTATCCTCCGGATCAAACTCTGTATTCCCTGTTAAGTGACGGGGCTGTCGAGTGTCAGACGCATTTCTTCCATTCCAAGCTCGATAAACCCTGTATCAACGAAACCTACGGATTCATACAATTTCTTTGCCACTGTGTTGCCGGGAACGACTCCGGTGTATATTTCCGATACACCAAAACGGTCCTGAAGAAACTTTATTCCAAGTTCCAGGGCTTTGCGACCGTAACCCTTATTCTGATACCGGCTGTCTATCATAAATTTCCACAGGGTATAATACGATTTTGCTTCGTAATAACCCATCATGATAAAGCCCACAAGGATAGCATCATCATACACCGCAAACGGAAATGCCGTTTCGGAATATACATATGCCTGCGCGAGAGAATCAGCGTTTGTGGAAACGAAACTCTTCTGACTCTCATCCACTTTAAGTGCGAGCACCTCGTCTATATTATCTCTTGTGATCTCTTTCAGGCTGACCATTCGAACCACCTCATATTCAGATCAGGCGTTTTCCGCGTATCTCGCAATCAAGGATCTGCGTTCCGTCTTCGGTGATCATTACATTTCTCCAGGTAAAACCGTCTTTGGTGATGTCGGAACGATCATTTCATAACCCGGCCTTTTCTGTATCTGCCAAATAGAATTCCATCATCCACATACTTATCTGCCTGAGAAACCCACATCGGGAATTCTCCGGTAGCTACTGCAGTCTGTCCATTTAGCATTCCGGTATGAAATGAAATATGTCTGAACTGTCGCAGTATCAGTTCCATTCGCGTATGTTCGCAATTTTCGGGGCATTCGTAGAGCATGTCATCCGTCAGCGAATCAAGATAATCATATGTCTTCTTTTCAATCCGGTCCAAATACTCCAACAGCTGATCATCTGTAAGGACAACCGATACGGGAGTATCCGGATTATCGAGTCCTTCCGTATGAAACACCGGTTCTTCATATACACACGGATTAATAAACCATTTATCCGCAGAATGGAGCGCATGATATGCCCACCTCCAGCACGGAGCCCCGCAGCACAACGCATTTCTGTCATAAGTCTGAATTGATGTCCTGATATTAAGATAATTAGGAACAGCCATCTCTTTAATGATCATGCACAATTCATTCATCGTATTTCTCCATTATCAATGCATATCAAACAGTCTCATCCGGATAGCTGCAAAGTACACTATCCAGATACTTGATTCCTCGGAAGTATTTGCATATTGAAGTATTCTTTACGGCGCATTTATGTTCGAGTGTGTTTTCATCATTATTCCACGGACAGGTTGTCTGTTCCCAATGAATATCAGCAGAATCGCTTGTCAGATCGATGTCCATATTTGCACCGTTTAATTCTCTGATCGTTTCTCCCATATGCACCCCTTTACTTTCACTTTATATGTTCACGTATGAATTCCACTTCACCGTTCAGCATATCTGTATCAACGCTTCCCGTACTGTCAAATGCCGTGGATTCAAGAGTAAATGTACCGTCATATCCGATCTCCCCGATAAAGGAGAAGAACTTTTCGAAATCAATATGGCCCTTTCCTATAGGAAGAGTTTTCAGATTAGCCCAATCCTTTAAACCGCCGCCATAATCATTTACATGATAATGGCATATATGGCCGTCTTTCCACAGATATTCATTCTCTTTGGCATAAAGCAGATCAAGCTGACCGTGGAAAGCCGCCATCTTGGTATCAAACACAAAATGCATCTGCGGATACACATCCAGCAGTTCCATCCATCTGCTATGTGGGTCCTTTGCATTGCACACTACGTTCTCAACAAGCAGATCCACACCGGCCGTTTTGCTTATACTCAACAGTTCATCATAGGCCTTGATATTGTTATCAAAATTCTTATCGGATGTGATCCCGTCCCATAAGTGAACAACAATTCTCTCAGCACCTATCCGGGCAGCCATATCGCAATTGAGCCTGAATCTTTCAAAAGCATCCTTCAGTTCATCGGGTCCGCCTTTGCTTATGTTTTCACCGATGCTCTTCTGCGCATGATAGACCGGCATCTTCAGTCCCGCATCGCCAACCATATCCACAATGTCATCAATCTTGTCATACCAGTCCGAGTACATCATGAATTCAAAGCCGTCACATTTAAGTTTCTCCGACAACGGCTTTAACAATCTGTAATCTCTTCCGTTAGGTTTTCCTATCAGTGCACCTGTCGAACACAAAATCATATTCTTCACCCGTTTAATTTCAACTAACCTACAATTATATCTTTTATTGCGAGAAACAGCATGATCACAATCATTACCACGCCGCAAACAAACGGTATTCCCGTTATCACCGCAGGAATGAAAATAAGGATTCTTTTTATCCTTGCCTTGATATCAAATGCCCTGATCAGAAAAACGCAGCTGAGTGCCATCGGAATAAATCCGATACCGAGAAGAATAATGTTCCTCTCAAATTCTGTGAAAGGGATCATAGCATCGGGATTGGCCACGGTATTCCCGCCCAGAAGCGCACACGCCAGAAAATATATGACCATACATATTCCGACTATATAAATGATAATTGAACCGACTTTTTTCATTTCTCCACCA
>JAEEGI010001480.1_pt1 | contig 58575 bp, 45 predicted proteins | sample 8958751 | NCBI WGS metagenome assembly JAEEGI01 (sample SAMN16246545, study PRJNA631951) | gut metagenome | biome: gut microbiome; feature: rumen; material: KS-attached | host: Bos | place: Iran: Karaj | collected 2018-10
GCAAAGTATGTTGCAAAGAACTATTCAAGCCTTTCCTTCCCATTCAGACGTTATCAGATAGGTAAGGTATATAGAGGTGAGCGTCCTCAGAGAGGTCGTTTCCGTGAGTTCTATCAGTCTGATATCGATATCATAGGTGATACAGCTCTTGGAATTCTTAATGATGCAGAGATTCCTTCAATCATTTATCAGATTTTCAAGGAACTTGGCATAGATGATTTTACAATCAGAATTAATAACCGTAAGGTGCTTGGCGGATTCTTTGCACTTATCGGCTATGAGGATAAGATAGAGGATATCTTAAGAGTAGTAGATAAGGTAGAGAAAATCGGTAAGGAAGCTGAAATGGAAGAGCTTGCAAAGCTTGGACTTACAGCTGAGGCTTCAGAAAAGCTCTGGAATTTCATAAGCCTTACAGCAAATATCGAGGGACAGAGCGTGCTCAACAACGCTGAGGTAATAAGTAAGCTTCGTGAAATTGCAGAAAGTGAAAAGGCGAGTGCAGGAGCAGATGCAAGTGCATTTGAAGAGGGAATAAAAGAGCTTGAGATAGTTATCAATGCTATTTCTTCCTTTGGCGTTCCAGAGGGCTATTATAAAATCGATCTTTCAATCGCTCGTGGCCTTGATTATTATACAGGCACAGTTTATGAGACAATGCTTAAAAAGCATCCTGAAATCGGCAGCATCTGTTCTGGTGGCAGATATGAGAACCTTGCAGGTTATTACATCAACAGAAAGCTTCCAGGCGTTGGTATCTCAATAGGTCTTACAAGACTTTTCTATATCCTCAGTGAAAAGAAATATGTAAAGAGTGACGTTACTGCACCGGCAAGCGTTCTTGTAATTCCTATGACAGATGATTTTGCTGGAAAGACAATGAAGTATGCTGAAAGTCTGAATGCTTACTTTATAAATGAAGGCATTGCATCTCAGATTTATCTTGAGGAAAAGAAGTTCAAGGCTAAGATGAATTATGCAAGCAGCCTTAAGATTCCTTATGTTGCAATCATCGGTGATGATGAGGAGATGGAAGGAACTGTTGCTTTAAAGAACTTTGAGACAGGTGAGCAGGTAAATGTTTCAAAGGAGCAGGCAGCTAATATAGTTAAAAAGGCGCTTGACATCAAGGAAAGTGATAAAATAGTTAATATGCAGTAAAGTAGCTTTTATATGCAGATCAAGGAAAATGAAATAATCTAAGACTGCTTGTAAAGGTGCAAGGTTAAGAAGATATGTATGTTGCAGCGTATATGATTATATGCTGCGACATATTTTTAGGAGGAAAAAATGAGAATAGGCAGTGGATATGATGTTCATAAGCTAGGTGAAAATAGAAAGCTTATCATCGGAGGTGTGGATATCCCGTATGAAAAGGGATTAATAGGACATTCAGATGCAGATGTGCTTCTTCATGCAGTAATGGATTCACTTCTTGGAGCAGCAGCACTTGGTGATATCGGAAAGCTATTTCCTGATACTTCAGATGAATTCCTGGACGCTGACAGCATGAAGCTTATGGAAGAGGTAGGCAGAAGAATAGCCGAGGCTCATTATCTCATTGGAAATATAGATGCCACAATTATTGCTCAAAAGCCAAAGATGGCACCATATATCATGCAGATGCGTGAAAATATAGCAAAAGCTTTGGATATAGATGTAAATCAGGTGAGTGTAAAAGCGACAACCGAAGAAGGACTAGGGTTTACAGGAGCAGGTGAGGGAATTTCAGCATCTAGCATCTGCCTTCTTACAGAAGCAGGCGATTTTTATGACGCGGGAAGAGATGTAAATGTAAGCGGGCCTGCTTGCGGCGGATGTTGCCCGGCTAGGAATAACAGAAACTAAGAAAAATGTTTAGAGAAAAGGTAGAAGTAATTTGGATATAGAGAATATGGCAGCAGGAAATTCAGCTACAGATAATGTAAATGCGGCTGCAGATAGCCAAAATGCAGCTTCAGATAAGAAAGAGACTTCTGGAGCGGATTTTGCAGCAAGGATAAGAAACGAATTTAAAATAAAGGAAAATGATATCAAATCCTATTCGGCGCTTACTCTTGCCTACATCGGAGATGATGTTTTTGATATTGTTATCCGTACTATCGTTGTAGAAAGAGGGAACTGCCCGGTTAATAAGCTTCATAGAAGAGTATCAGAGCTTGTAAAGGCTGCATCTCAGTGCAAAATGATAGAGCTTATTGAGAAGGATCTTACAGAGGAAGAGATGGCAGTCTTTAAGCGCGGAAGAAATGCTAAGTCTTATACAATGGCAAAGAATGCAACTGTGAATGATTACCGTATGGCGACCGGAATGGAAGCTCTTATGGGATATTTATATCTTACAGGACAGACAGAGCGCTATGTGCAGCTTATCAAGCTTGCACTTGAAAGATTTGAAGCAAAGTGATTTTAGAAAGAGGATTAGAAAATGAGAAATGAAGCAGATATATTAAAGGGACGTAATGCAGTCCTTGAAGCCTTTAGGGCAGAAAAGCCTATTGACAGACTTTTCATACAGGACGGACTTAAGGATGGTCCCATCCAGACTATTCTTCGTGAAGCCAAAAAGAGCGGCTGTGTCATAACCTTTATAAAGAAGGAAAGACTTGATGAAATGATACCAGATGGTGGACATCAGGGCGTTGCAGCCTATGTTGCAGCCTATGATTATGCAGAGGTTTCAGATATTTTAGCAAATGCGAAGGAAAAGGGTGAGCCTCCTTTTATTCTTTTACTTGATGGAATTGAGGATCCTCATAATCTTGGCGCAATCATCAGAACAGCAGAGCTCTGCGGAGCTCATGGTGTAATAATACCTAAGCGCAGAGCTTGCGGACTTACCGGAACAGTAGCAAAGGTAAGCGAAGGCGCACTTAATTACATTCCTGTAGCTAAGGTAACTAATATTGGAACAACAATCGATGAATTAAAAAAGGAAGGCTTATGGTTTGCCTGCGCTGACATGAGTGGTCAGGTAATGTATAAGCAGGATCTTACAGGCCCTATAGGTCTTGTAATCGGTGCTGAAGGCGAGGGTGTATCAAGACTAGTAAGAGAAAAGTGCGATTTTACAGTACAGATTCCTATGTTCGGACATATTGATTCACTTAATGCTTCAGTAGCGGCAGGTGTTTTAGCTTATGAAATCGTAAGACAGAGAAAGTTCAAGTAATGCAATTTATAAAAGAAAGAAGGTGAGGCGCAGATGGCATCTAGTGAAATACTTATTGTTGATGGATATAATATAATATTTGCATGGGATGAGCTTAAGAAGCTTGCAGAAACAAGCCTTGAGCTTGCTAGAGGGCGCCTTGCTGATATTCTGAGCAATTATCAGGGATATAAGAAGAATGAAATAATCCTCGTTTTTGATGCATATAAAGTAAAAGAAAATTCGGGGAAGATAATTCATTATCATAATATCGATATAATCTACACCAAGGAGCAGCAGACGGCCGATGCCTTCATAGAAGCAATATCCTATCAGACTGCCGGTAAGTATCAGGTGCGTGTTGCCACATCAGATGGAATGGAGCAGATTGTAATTCTAACCAATGGAGCTGCTAGAATGACAGCTCGCGAGCTTTATAAGGATGTAGAAGAAACCAAAAAGGAAATTGAAAGGCAGGCAGAGCTCCTAAAGGATAAAAATAAGCGCAGGACGCTATTAGATATGCTCTCAGGTGATGATGCGGATATAATGAACAATCTTCGCCTTACCGAGGATGAAAATCCTAGTGAGCCGGTCATAAAAGGAAGTAAGCGGGAGATGGCTAGTAAGAAAGAAAGTGCGGTAAAGAGCAGCGCTAGTAAGAAAGAAAGCGCGGTAAAGAGCAACACTAGTAAGAAAGGAAATGCTCCTGCAAAGAAAAAAAGGGCAAAAAAATAGAGCTGCTAACCAGATTTGAACTGGTGACCTCATCCTTACCAAGGATGCGCTCTACCAACTGAGCTATAGCAGCACTAACCTTTGTCTAATTGACGAACACGTCAATCACAACGTGAACATTCTACCACAGTTTTTAAATAAAAGCAAGTAGAAAATTTAAGAAAATCTAAAATGATAAATCATAATCAAATGTTAGAAAAATTAGTAAATTGATGTCGAAAAGTATAATGAAAAGAAAGCAATAAAAGAAAGTTAATATCAGAAAGTATTAGTAGCAAAATAGAACCAGCAAGTAGAAATCATAATTAATGGAAAAGGAATTCGAAAAATGGGACGAAAGAGCATACCTTTAACTGAAAAGAAAAAGGAGGATGTGAAACTATTAAAGGCAGCAGATATATTCAAATTAAAAAGAATATGGATAATTCTGCTTGCACCGGTTTCACTCCTTCTTCTTTTTGCATCAAAAAAATCGGAAAATTTTGCCGAAAATGTAGTTGGGAGGGGCATATTCAGGGCTGTTGCCTTTTTATATTCAAGGATAACCGGCCTTCTTCCGTTTTCACTTATGGAGTTTGGAATAATACTAAGTCCTGTTATAGTGTTAGCTGTCTTAATAAGATTTTTTTATGTACTAGTTAAATCAAAGAGTAAAGAAAAATATCCCTTTACAAGGGGCTACTATGCTCTAAAATGGCTTATAAATATATTAGATGTGGCTTCTCTTGCAGTCTTTTTACTTATAGTAGGCTGCACCTGCAATTATAATAGGACTCCGTTTGCCGAAAGGTATGGAATATCAATGAACTATTCCTATGAGAAATCTGATGCTGATGAAGTGTTAGAATATATTAAGGAATATGAAAATACTCATGAGGTAGATAAAGAGACTTATTACTATGCAGATGGAAGCAGTGCAGAGCTTACCAGCCTTGAGGGGCAGCTTCAGATTGCAGAAACCATGCCAAAAGGAGAAAATAAGGTTGGAGATCTTTATGTTCTTGTTTTAGAGCTGACACAAAGGGCTAATGAAGTAAGAGAGCGACTTGCTAAATACGAGGATGCAGATGGTGTTTTTAGGCTATCTCTAATGGAGACTGAAAAAGAATGGGGAGATTTATCTGAAAAGGAAATCTATGCGTTAAAGAAGAAAAGACTTAAGAAGGTAATGAAGCTATCAAAAAACGCAGTTTCAGAGCTGAATTTAAAATACCCTACAATAGCAAAATACCTTCCTTCTCCAAAGCTTATCTACAATACAGAGTTCATGAACAAAATTGAAATAGTAGGAGTTTTCTGTCCTTTTACCATGGAGGCGAATGTGGACGGGGCTGTACCTGACTATTCAATAGGCTTTACAGCCTGTCATGAATTAGGACATTTATCAGGCTACATAAAGGAAAATGAGGCTGACTTTATAGCTTATCTTGCCTGTACGAATTCGGATGATGACATATTGCTCTATTCAGGCTATACAGAGGCACTCATTACTGCAGGAAATGCACTTTATTCATCAAGTCCGGAGTTATTTTCACTAGCAAGAAGAGGATATTCTGATGCGGTAGTGCGTGATTTTACGGATAATTCCAGGTTCTGGGAAAAGTATAATGAAAAGCCGGCAGCCGTAGTTGCAAATAAAATTAATGATTCTTACATCAAGGCAAGCGGAGATGATAATGGCGTAAAAGCATATACTTTGGTGGTAGAACTATTATTGGCGCTAATCAGGGATGGGAAAATATGAATATCAAAATTTGGTACTTAATTGTTAATACTTGACTATATTACAAAAAAGATATATAATTTTAGTAATATATTTATTACACTTGTGATGATTTGAATAAAAGATTCATATGATGAGAAGGAGAATAATCATGGAAGAAATTGTTTATAGAACGGAAAAGAGAATAGATACAAAAACAGCACCTCATTTTGCTAAGGATCTTGAAGACTTTGCTGCACAGGGGAAGTTTGACATTGTAATTGATATGTCAGAGACAGAGTATATTTCATCAGTTGGTCTTAGAGCGTTTCTTAGTATGCAGAAAAAAGTAAATGCAAATAACGGGAAGATGATTATCAAAAATGTCCAGGACGGAGTTCGTGAAGTGTTTGATATTACCGGTTTTTCAGGTCTTCTTACGGTGGAAAAATAAGCATGAAGCAAAAAAAAAATAATAAAATGTATAAGCGTGAAAAATTTACAAGTATAGATGAGGCAGAAGAAAAAAAGGAGTTTTCTGTCCCGAAGGAAAAAGAGAAGGCTGCTCAAAATGAAGAAGAATCAGACAAAGCAGGGGCAGAAAAAGGCAAGATAGATATCGGGAAAGCTGCGGATAAAGATGTGAAGGGAGAAATGACTCGTGAGCAAAAGATATTTATGTATCTAAGTATGACATTTAGGGCTATTTCTCCGCTTTTACTTTATGCATTTATTCCAAGCCTTTGCCTTACAATAGGTTATGTTGTTGGATACGAAAAGACAATGACAATGGAAGAGTTTTTTAGTTATGGAGCAAATTTCTATTCAGCACTAGGAATTATTCTTGTACTTGTAATATTTAGCAAAAGAGCAAAGAAGAGAGGTAGTACTTTGAGTAAAGAGGCTACTCTTTTCTTTAATGAAATGAAGCCGCTTAAGGCGATAGGTTTTTTTATATTTGGGTTTGCCTCAGCAACTGCTGTATCAGCATTACTTACGCTCTTACCACGCTTTTTTCTTACGGAAAATTACACCGGAGCGACAAGGAGTATGTATTTAGGAAGGGATTTTGTTTTTACTTCTTTAACACTTCTTTTTACTGCCCCGGTAGCAGAAGAAATAATATTCAGGGGATATATGTTAAATACCTTCCTTGAAAAGCTTGAAGAAAAAAAGGCGATTATAATAACCAGTATTATTTTTGCTATTATGCATGGTAATTTTGTATGGATTTTATATTCGTTTTTTTTAGGCTATATATTAGCCAAAACATCGATGAAAGAGGATAATATAGCCTATGGAGTATTGCTTCATATTGGGTTTAATGCAACCTCTATAGTAAATTTGTTAATAACAGAGAACAAAGAAGCATCTGATCTACTATATGCAAGCAAATGGCTGATACTAATTTATGGATTAACGGCAACTGCGATTTCTATTTTTCTGGCAAATATATATACCGGAAAGGTGAAATTAAATGTGTTAAAATCCTGATAAGATATTATATATAAAAAAATAATGATATATGGAGGATTGGGGAATAATGGATGAAAAAAAGAAAAATGGAATAATAAAAAAAATACTGATATTTGCTGTAGCAATCATTGTAGTAGCTATAGTGTTAGGTGCACTTATTAATATGGCCATATATCATTACATTGGAATACCGGTTGCAGTTATGAATCCTGAGACAAGCATGATGGAAACTCAATACCAAAAAACAGAGAGTTTTTTCACTTGGAGTGTTTTACTTAATGGATATACTTATTTATATGGTATAGTTGCAGAGGCTTTTATCGCAGTTTTGTATTTTGCGCTTTCTAATGGAATGCCGGGAAAGAATGCTTCAAAGATGTTAAAGGGAAAAGTTCAAGGCATAGAAGGCAATCTTGAAAATTCGCGTTTTCTGACAGATAGTGAAAGAGATGATCTCTTTCCAAAAAAGTCTTTTGACAAGCTTGGAGAGGAAAAAAAAGATGGAGTAGCAGTTTATGCGGTTTATAATCAAAAAAAGAAAAAACTTGATATAAATCTTATGGCTCCTTGCCACGGTATTATTATCGGTGCCACAGGTTCAGGTAAAACAACAACTTTTGTAAATCCGCTTATTCAGATTTTAGGACACGCAGCAGCAGGCTCGTCTATGATATGTACCGATCCTAAGGGAGAGCTTTTCCAAATGCATTCAAAAATGCTTAAAGAACATGGATATAATTGTATGGTACTAGATCTTCGTGATCCTTATTCATCCTTTAGATGGAATCCGCTCGGAGATATTTACGATCGCTATCAGCTTTATTTAAAAACAGGGGATGAAATATATGAAAATTCATTTCCTATAAGTGAGGCTGAAGGTTTAGAACTTGTTAATGCTAAAGAGGAATATGGGGATGTTTGGTATGAATATGAAGGCAAAGCCTATGCAATAAGAAAAGATCTCATAGGTGTAATAAGAGTACAAAGACAAAAAATATACGATGAGCTTTATGAAGATTTAAATGACCTGATAAGTGTTATCTGTCCTATTGAATCAAAGGATGATCCGGTATGGGAAAAAGGTGCACGTTCTATTATTCTAGCTACGTGTCTTGCGATGCTTGAGGATAGTGAGAATCCGGAGCTTGAAATGACAAAGGAGAAGTTTTGTTTTTACAATATAAGTAAAGCGATAATGAACTCTGAAAATGAGTTTGCAGCGCTAAAGGATTATTTCAAGGGGCGCAGCAAACTTTCAAAGGCAGTTGGTTTATCACGTCAGGTGCTTTCAGCAGCAGATCAGACTCTTTCATCTTATATGTCTATTGCTTTTGATAAGCTCTCAATGTTTAATGATGAAGGTCTATGTGCACTTACAAGTGCAACAGACATAAAGCCGGAACAGTTTGCGTATGAGCCGACAGCACTCTTTCTTAAGATTCCGGATGAAAAAGATACACGTCACGCATTGGCTGCGGTGTTCATACTTTGTATCTATAAGGCACTTATCAAGGTTGCTTCAGGAAGAGAAGACCTTTCACTGCCGAGAAATGTTTATTTTATCCTCGATGAGTTTGGTAATATGCCTAAGATTGATAAATTTGACAAAATGATAACTGTAGGACGTTCACGTAAGATATGGTTCCATATGATTATTCAGTCATTCGCTCAGCTGAATAATGTATACGGTGAAACAGTAGCTGAAATTGTAAAGGGTAACTGTGGTATTAAGATGTTTATCGGTTCTAATGATAATGGAACTTGTGAAGAGTTTTCCAAGCTGTGCGGTAATATGACAGTCAGGTCTACTTCGGTATCAGGTTCAACCGGTGACAAGGGAGATCAGGTAAACTTCTCGAATCAGCTTACTTCAAGACCTCTTATTTACCCATCAGAACTCATGAAGCTGAATAATAAATATAGTACAGGAAATTCAATAATAGTTACATTTGGTAACAATCCACTGAAGACTCAGTTCACACCAAGTTATAAATGTCCGCTGTACGAATTTGGAACAATGGATATGACAGAAGTTAGAAACAATGTATTTTATGGTGAAGAAATATTCTATGATCTTGATGAAAGAAACTATTTAGTGCTCGATTCTCAGGAAACGGATGAAGATGAAGAAGAACAGCAGCAGGATGAAGATAATGATGAATGATTTATTATGCTAGCTTAAAATGTTGTAGCAATTACAATTTAGAGGTGGACATACAATGAAGATTCTGGTTGTTGATGATTATAGTCTTATTGTCGAAGATATAATAGATGAGGTTAAAATGATAGTTCCTGATTGCGAGTGCATAGGTACGACAGATGTGAGTGAAGCCCTCCGCCTTAATGAAAAAAACAAATTTGATGTGGTTTTTTCGGATATTGAAATGCCGGGGATGAATGGTATAGAGATGGGAAAAAAGATAATGGAAGTAAATCCCAAAGTAAATATCATTTTCATAACCGGCTATAGTGGATATGCCTATGAAGCATTTGAAATATATGCAAGTGCATTTCTGACAAAACCGATTACATCAAAGAAAATAGCGAGAGCTTTATCAAACTTAAGATATGCAGTTGATACAGGTAAAGAAACGGAAAAAAAGAAAGAAAAGCTCTCAGACTCTACAGAATCCATTGATAAGCTTTTACTTGAATATTATCAGCAGGGTGTGCTCGGAAGCAGAATTACTCTTTTTAGGGAAAAAGCAGGTTTAACCAGACGTCAATTTGCAGAAAAAATGGAAGTAAGTCTGCAGACTGTGTATCGATGGGAAAATGGTGAGCGATTACCGGACATATTAACATTTATGAGGATTGCAAAAATTTTAGGTGTAAATTTAGACACTCTTATCGTAAATAAATAAAAGCACATCTAATGCTTTAAAGTGCATTAGATGTGCTTTTTTAATGGTATTATAATCTGAGCATAGCTGATATTCGGGATCTTACCGGAAGATGTCTTATGAATGATTTTATTGCTGATGGCGCCGTATTCGACAGAATCGGATGAGGACTCGGTGCCTGGTATTATTGTTCCGGGGATATTTAAGGCAAGGCGTCCATTAAGAAGCATATTGAGTCTTGCAGCAGTATTTTTTAATCCAACTCCCAGGCTTTTGAATTCGTATACGTTGCTGTTTGTAATATCATTGAATTCTGGAGTATTATTTTCGACGCTTAGAATAATCTCATCATCTTTAATAAAAGTGGATATTAAAATTGTATTTAGAGAATTGCTATTGCCAGTTGACCTGGCATATTGCCCGTACTTTATTGCATTTTCTATGAGAGGCTCAAGTGAAAGAGGCGGAAGCATGAAATCAGAGGTTTCTAAATCATATTCTACGTGGATTTGTTTTGATTCATCAAACTGTGCAAGTGAGATAAAGGTCTTAACATGAGAAAGTTCTTCTTCAAATGTAATAAGTTTAGGCGATTTAAGAGATTCAATGTGAGCCTCTAAATAATCAGAAAAGCTGTCTATGCATTCAATTGCATTAGCGGTATCTCTTTTAACAAGCGATCTGATAACTCCGAGAGTGTTAAAGATGAAGTGTGCTTTAATTTGTCCCTGAAGAACTTTAAGGTTAGACTTCTCAAGAGCAATCTCTTTTTCCTTAAGATTGATTTCGTGGTCAATAAGCTTTTTTTGCGTATCGCGAAGATATACCTGTGAGAGGTAAACATAGTATAAAAGCATGGAAAGAGCAGAAACCGTTTCAACATAGCCGGCTGCAATATACCTCCATTCAAAAAACATTGTAATAATATTTATGAAAAGTATAAAAAACAGCAGGAAACGTGTTCCATCTTTAGGGTTATTGAGGTAAAAGAAATTTGCGCATGCAATTATATGAACAATAAGGTAGAAAAAACAAACTATATACACAGTTTTAGCCAGATAACCACCTTGCCAGGCATTGTCTTTTATATAAAAAACAAGATTTCCGGTAAAAGGAGCAATGGAATAAATGATAGTATTTATTGCTGCAGGTATAAAGAGCGAAAACTTGATTTTTTTATCTGTAATTAGAATTGTGGATACGAGTAATATATATAGCGGCCTAACGATATAGCCTATGATACTTGCGATTAGTCGCACATTGGCTAAAGGTACATAATCAGGATATGGAAGTTCACTGATTGTACTGTCAACGAAGGAAGCAATACAGCTTATAAATAAAAGAAAAGCAGCAGCAGGGAAAAGAGAAGCTGCGGGAATTTTTAAATCATTATAAGCATGCATAACAACAAAAAGAGACAAAATAAGTAAAATAGTAACATAATTAGAAGTTATGAATGTAATCATAGTGTTCTCCTTTTAAACTCTTAAATTTTAGCATAATTATTTTTTTCAGTCAATAAATTATTGATTATATGCTATATATATTTTAACCAAAATGGTGATTGATTTTTATCACTAAACTTAATAAAATATAAATAATATATAAGTAAAATGAAATGGAGGTATCTTAATGGAGCAGACAGCAACAGATACAACAATATCGATTTTTGAAAGTCTTATTAAACAGTTTGCACAGATAAAATTTGAGGGTGCGCTTATGTACGCTGTATTAATGATTTTGGCAGTTATTATCTGCCTTGAAGGTTACGGAATATATAAGGCGGCGCTTTTGGTGATAGGTTTTGCGGTGGGATATTCGCATGTTGGAAAATACTTTGATCTTACGTCTTTTTCTGATGAGAAAAGACTTATGATACAGTGCGCTACAGGATTAGTAGTTGCTGTTTTGGCAGGCGTTTTCGTTAAAATTGGTATATTTATTGCAGCATATCACTTTGCACAGACGAATTTAAGTGGTATCATGGTAGAATTTCTTGCAAAACAGCTAAATATTTCCGAAGAAAAATACAATCTTTATGCCGGTATTCTTGGAATTGTAGTTGCAGTCATTATAGCGTATCTGTCAATGAGAGCGGAGAGACTTGCAGTTGTGGTACTGACGGCGCTTGTTGGAGGATTTGCAGCAGTTGATTTTTTTGTCCAGATGATTCCGGTCTTTCCGATAGATATCAGTTTCTTTAACAAGTTGCCGGAGGCGACTTGGGTAGTACTGAAAATTCTGCTCTCAGCCGCTGGAGTCGGAGTTCAGGGAGTGAAAGAGCATAAATAAAAATTTCAATAATGAGTAGTGTTTTAACCAATTTGGTTAATGATTTTTTTGTACTTTTGTTTTATAATGTTTATAAGTATATTTATGGTATGTTGCTTTTATGTGCAAAGTGACTATTAAAGTTTTTAACGTTATTACTGGTTTGATAAGGAGGAATATATGGCTGAAGAATATTCAAGAATGATATTAGAGGATTCGGAAGGTAATGAGCATGCCTTTCTTCCAGTTTTGACTTTTGCTATGAATGATAAAGAGTATTTTGTACTTCAGCCGGATAGACCCGGAGGAGAGGAAGAACTTGTAATATTTGGTTTTCATGCGGGAGAAAATGATGAACTCATCCTTGATGATATAACGGATGATGATGAATATGCACTTGCCGCTGAGCAGGCAGAACGACTTCTTAACGGTGATACAAAGATGGAGGAATACGTTGTAGATGACGGAAACTTTACTGATGAGCAAAAGAGGGCTCTTGAAAAATTAAAAAACGGTGAAGATGATATTGAGGATGAGGAAGATTTTAGTAATGATGAGGATGAATATTATGAGGATGAAGAGGGGCGTCTGTTTATTTTAGCTGATAATGGACAAAGGGTATATGTTGATGAAAATGGCGACCCGCTAGATGATGAATTTTGAGCTTAATGTATGCACTAATGATATTGGTAGATATTATGATTTCTACCCAAAGGAGTAAAATATGCTTCATAACAAAAGAATAAAGATTAGAACAGCTATGATTATGACTGCAGTTATGGTGAGCATTTTTGCAGGGGGGCAATATGGAGAAAAAACTCTGACAAATAGTGCCGAGAGCAGCGTATATGCTGCTTCACTAGATGAACTGAATGATATATTAGATATGCTCGGAGATGGCATGGGAACTTCTGACGTAGAGGAAAAAACGACCAATAAAGAAAAAGGTAATTCGACAAAAGCTCCTACCGGAGTACCTTCGAATACGCCTACACCTACTAAAGCTCCAACATCTAAACCGGAAAAAACTAAGACCCCTACTCCTACACCATATGAGAATGGTGGAGTTCTAGAAGTATCTTTATCTGAAGATTATAATGAAGAGTATGGGATTTATGAGTTTGGAATTGGTAATAGATTTTTCTTCTATTCTAATGTTGGAAATGGTGCGATTACTTCAGAATCAGTAAAGCCGGATATTCCATCAAATATAACGATAAGAGTAGAAAAGGACGGAGAAGCTTATACTTATAAAAGAGGCAGTGAAATAAAAAACATAGGAAGTTATGTAATTATACTCAGGGCATCCGAGGATGTGGATGGTACTAAAAGAACATATCGAAGTTCTTACAGGTTCCGCATTGTTAAACCGCTTCCTACAGAGACCCCTACTCCTACACCAAAATACAGCGGATCGATATGGACCGGAGGCGGAGGTTATTCTGGAGGGGACACATATGAAACAGATGAAAAACGAGAAGTTGAACTTTCTCTTTCTGAACAGTATTATGTAGAATATGATCAGTACGAGTTTGGTCTAAACGGAAGGTTTTTTTTCTATAGTAATGTTGCAAATGGAGAAATAACAAAGGTTCCGGTAACGCTTAAAATTCCGGAGAATCTCTCTTACACATGTGAAAAAGATGGAAAGGTTATTACTTACAAGCGCGGTAGTGAGTTGACGAAGGAAGGAAGTTATGTTTTTACTTTTAAAGTAAATGATGGAAGTACAACATATTATTCCATTTATCGTTTTAGAATCATAGAAGATGCAATCCCTACCCCAACACCAACATCAACACCAACTCCGGATCCAACTTCAACCCCAACCCCAACACCTGTACCTGAGGAGAATCCGAATGAGCAAATTGAATCACAGGTAACTCCGTCACCACAGCCGGAAGATGGAAAAAATGCTGAGTTTGACTTTGAAGATTTTGATAGTTTAACTAAGGAAGAGCAAGAGGCACTTCTTGCAGCTCTTGAAAGCGGAGAAATCAGCAGTGAAGAGTTTTTAAATGATGATGGAAGTATTGACCAGGATGCCATAGACAAGTTAGTAGAGGATGCGCTTAGCGAGTCGGGAATAAATGGAAGTATTCATGTTCAGGAAGATGTTAATGAATCAACAGGTCTAAAGAGCGGCTATGATTATAATAGCGGATATTATAAGCATACGTTGATGAATGGAATGTCTTTTTATACTGATGTACCACAGGGGATGATTACAAGGCGACCTGTAATGCTGCGCGGGGATGATGAATTAACATTTACGGTATATAAAGATGGAGTTCTTTATGAAAATGAAGATGGAGAGACTTACAGTGAGATAGGAAGTTATCTGGTTTATCCTAAAGCGGAGGATATCTTCTATTATGAAGCATATCAAGATGTAACTCCATATTTTTCATTTAAGATCATTAATTCGTCGGCAAATGATTTGTCAGTCATAAATGCACCTGAAGGTTTTTCAATTGAAGGAGTTTATCTTTCAGGAGAAAAATGTAAAAGTGCAATGATTTATGAAAAAAAGACAGCAAGGTTGCTTGAAGATGGAGAATATAGGATTGTTTTTGAAAATGCGGATCAGACAATTGAATTAGAATATACACTTGATAGAGAACGTCCTAGATTATTTGTTGATGTAAAGAGGAATCTTGCAAATATTGTTTATTATTCTTCAGATATATCAAATACGACTGTTTACCGTAAGAACGAACTCGTTTCGGATGGAAGTGTAGTAAATCAAATCGAAAAGAATGGTAAATATACGGTATATATTTATGATGATGCCGGTAACAGCGTTGCTTATGCTTTTACGGTAAAATTTGGCATAAATGTAATGGGCATTGTTGCAATACTTATGATAGTTGCAGCTATAATCGGAATTTACGTCTTTCTTAAGAGGCTGAATTCTAAAGTGAAAGTCAGATAGGAAGGAGGTCAGCAGTCTTGGAATATGTAAGTCTTGATGCACTAGAGGCAATACGCGATGTACTCAAATTTGTTTTCAATGAGGTGTTCGTGCCGGTTATAAAAGAGGTTTTTAATATTGTTATATACCTGATTGGTGATCTCTTAATAGATATTCTATCCGGTGTACTTTTAACCGGATGGGTGGCTCTTTTAAAACTGGTCAATTTTATGGAAGATATTTTCAGTGTATTTTCTGGTCTTACTCAGGTAAAGGTAGGAGATGTCTCGAATAATCAGGGAATTTTGCAATATCTGTTTTCACTTGATGGCGTAAAGAGAGCGATGCTGTTAGTTACTCTTGTATCATTTGTGCTTTCCTTCATAGCGACAGGAATTTCACTCTTAAGATCCATGGGGGATTCACTTATAGAAAATAAGAGGCCGATCAGCACGGTATTGAGGGATGCTTTTTACACAGCACTTTCATTTTTACTGATTCCGTTTACCTGCATATTTATGGTGCAGCTTACAACAGAAGTACTGATACAGATAAATGCGGCAATGGCTGTAGACACCAATAAAACGATGGGCGATACGATTTTTTCCATAATTATCGCAGGTCTTGTTCCGGAGGAGAATTCGAACTTATTGAATAAATATAAAACAGGCCGGAAATTTGCTGACATTGCAGCTGTGCAAAAGGATTTTGATATAACAAAAATAGATTACTTTCTGGCATATATTGTTACTCTGTTTTTGCTATTTATACTTCTTATTACAATATTACAGTTTATTCAAAGACTGATGATGCTCGTGATTTTATATATTGCAAGTCCGTTATTTGCAGCATATAGGCCATTAGATGATGGAAAAAGTTTTAAATCATGGAGAGATTCATTTGTGGCTTATCTTATAAGTGCTTTTTCACCAATTATTGCGATGCGTCTTTATATGATGATGCTGCCTAAACTGATAGGCAATGATTTGGTTTATCCGGGAGGCTTAAATGTAATGTTCGTTAAGCTTTTAGTAGTGATTGGAGGTTCGTTTGCAATTTTTACAAGTAGAAACATGCTTGTTAAGCTTTACAATCCATCGCTTGGCGCACAGCTTGATGCAAACAGCTTTATAGGAACGATGGTTGCAAGCTTCATAGGAGAACAGATAAAAAAGAAAACTGAAAAAGCTTTTGGCAAGTAAAAAGAGAAAAATAGGAACTGCAGCAGAAAAAAGGTGTAAAAAAATAAGAAAGAGGGGGATGATATGGAACAAGTCTACTTAGGTTTCTTTTCAAGCTTGTTTAATAAAATATACAAGAGTATATTAGAGCCTATTATTAAGTTCCTTACAGGTATACTTACTCAAGTATTTACCTGGGTATTTGACAATATATTAAAACCTCTCCTTATTGAGATAATTATCCCTATAGCCAAAGAAATTATAGATATCTTATTAGAGATATTATCGGATATTCTATATGCGATATACGTGAAGATGCTCCAGGTAATAGATACAGCACAGATGCTTTTTAATGTTTTCGGCGGAGTTGAGCAAATAGAATATAACGGCAGTAAGTATAATATTTTAGAGCTTTTCTTCCGAATGGAGGAAGTACAAAGCGCATTATGGGTGCTTGTAATGATGTCGTTTGTTCTTCTTATTGGTTGTGCGATTGCTGCGACTATCCGTTCAATGGGGGATCTTGATGGACAAAAACCGGTGATGAAGGTTCTTCATTCGACAGGGCAGGGCTTTTTCAGACTTATAAGCATTCCGTTAATGAGTTTTATGCTGATAATACTTACCGGTACGATATTATCAAGTGTTTATACAGCGGTGACATCTGCAAGCGGTGGAAGCAAAAACAATACTACAGTAGCAAGAACGTTATTTGTCATATCCACTTTTAATGCGGCAAATGATGAAAAATATAATATGTCTACAGCAGACAGTTCTACTTCGGTAGGTGTAACGGATGAATTAAGATATAAATATTACCATACCGGAGAAAAATCAATAAGCTACACTGAAACTTATACGGTAGAGAGAGATTTTAAACTTAGCAAGATTAACTATATTGTTGGTTTTGGAGCAGGTATATTTTTATTGTACATATTAGTGGCGGGTGTTTTTAAATTCCTGAACAGGTTGTTCAATGTGCTTATACTGGTTTTATGTGCTCCAATGTTTGCGGCTACACAGCCACTAGATGATGGTGAAAAATATAAAAGCTGGAAAGATATGTTTATAGGACAGCTTTTCTCTGGTTTTGGTGGAATAATTGCAATGCAGGTTTATTTGATGGTAATGCCTATAGTGTTAAATGGCGACATTAAATTTGGATTAAGTGCAGAAGGAGAATTTGTTATAAGGGTACTTTTCCTTTTAGGCGGTGCATATGCAATTAAAGATGCGGGAGGAGTAATTACAGGACTTGTAAATTCAACAGCTGCTTCAATGGAATCACAGCAGGATATGGCATTCTTTGGAGCACTAAAAACAACATATAATGCCGGGAAATCATTGAAGCAAATGGGAGAAAAAATTGCTGCATCAGCCGCAAAATCGAAAAAAGGTTCGGGAGCAAATGCACCCGCAGGCGGAGGAAAGAGCGGCGAGGATCAGAAATTTGGTGGAGCCAAAGGCGGCGCAACAGGAAAAGAATCAGATGCCGAAAACAAGTTTTCTTCATCCCAAAAACCTTCTAATTCTTGGGCAAACCTTGCTAGTGCAGGAAATTTTAGAAAAGACGCGAATTCCGGAAAGATTTTAGGTGGTCCGCTTGATAATATAGGTGCGGGAAATGGCGAAGGTAAGCCGTCTGCAGATAAGCTAGAGCCGGCAAATGGTAAAGAAGAAGATAAAGAGCCTGGTGCAAATGGCGCAAAGGCTTTCGGTGAAGGAGCCGTAAATAATCCGGCTGCAAAGAATGGTGCAGGTAAGGCTGCATTTAGTCATAATAATGCGGGCGCCGAGGCCGGAAATGACGGAAATAATGCGGGCGCTCAGGCCGGAAATGACGGAAATAATGGAATGAAGGTATCTGCAGTAGGAGGTTCTGCTTCAAAGGGAAAAGGCGGGGCTATAATAAATCAGGATGCACCTGCAGACATGAAGCCTTCAGCACCTGGACAAGATAATCCTGAACAAGAGCAGGAAGAACAGGAAGATCAGCAGCAAAATGCAAATGGAAAGGGTGGAAAGAAGAAAAAGAAGCCTGGAATAAGAAAGTCGTTCTTAGGTGGAATATTCACAGTAGGTACTGATTCAAAGGGAAAGAGTCGTATTGGAGTGAACTTTGGTAAGTATTTCCAGTTTGGAATGCAAAAGGATGGAAGTTACAAAACCAATATTTTTGGTATTTCCACAGCTTATGGAGTTAATGGAAAGATTACTAACTGGGAGGCTTTTGGAGTAAAAGCTCGTTATGACCAGGAAGGAAAACTCGATAAGGTAAAGGTACCATTTTTACGGTTTAAGGCAACAACTGATGAAAATGGAAACAGAGCGATGAAACTATCAAAGGTGAAAATTGCTAAGGGCTATGCTTGTAAGAGAGCAGAAACTGTTACAAAGGATGAAAATGGCAATGTTTTATCACGTAAACTTGGTAGTATGTATTGTTCTGATTGTTCAGCTATTGGTATGAAAAAACGGTTTGATCAGCAAACAGGTCAAGTAGAAACGTTATCATTATTGGGACTGCATAATAAACGAGTTGTCGATGAGAAAGGTAATGTTTCATATGTTAAGGATTACAGAAATTTCCTTGGAAGTCAAAGCGTTTATGACCGTGACAATAAGGGAAATTACCATGTTGTTGCAAGAAAGGGATTTTTATCAGATAAAAGTTATGCGCTCAACAAAGAAACCGGTGAACGTACACTTACAAAGGTTACAAGTTTTGGCGGAAGAAATCTTTATGAAAATGACCTTGGTGATTATGCAGATAATGCTAATGTAACCCGTTATGATTTAACCCCTGAAGGAGTAAACATAAGAAGAGGAAGTGTCGTTCCTAAAGATGACCCGAATGTAAATAATGGCAGCAATAGTAACAATACTGGAAACAATACTGGTAACAATATTGGAAACAATACTGGAAACAATATTGGTAACAATACTGGAAACAATACTGGAAACAATATTGGTAACAATACTGGAAACAATACTGGTAACAATATAAGTAACAATGTAAGTAACAATATTGGTAACAAGAAAAATAACAAAAAAACATAACTTTTTGTCTAGGAAGGATACGTAAAGTATGAGAGTTATTCCAAAACGTACTAAAGTAAGATTAGAACTTTTTAAAGGTGTTGAGGTTGTGGATGTGCTTGTTGGCGCAAGTGGGCTTGCGCTTGCAATATCCATATTCTTTTCAAACCTGCCTGGACACTTTGTAATATCCTTAATTGTACTAGTAATAGCAGTTGCACTTGTTGTTCCTTTAGGAGATGATAAAGGATATTTGTTTTTGTTCTATACGATTAAATATTTGGGAAGACAGCATACCTTCAAAAGGAAAAGTGTTATAGAGGCAGATAAAACAAAAGAAGCAAAAGAAACAAAAGAAGCAAAAGAAGCAAAAGAAGCAAAAGGTAAAGGAGAGGGCAGCGAAGGTCAAAGCTTTTTAAAAAAACTTCTTCCGGTAGGTAATTTCACCGTTGAGGACATTACACCTTTTACGGGAATAGATGGAAAATTTATAGAGTATGGCAAATCATACAGTGCAGTGGTGATGAGTATATCATCAGTTGAATTCCGTTTTTTTAGTGCACATAGGCAGAACAGCATAATTGACAGATGCTTTGCTGCAGTATTAAGAACAGCTGCACAAGATGAGGTAATAGATCTTATAAAGGTGGATCGTCCTATTATTTATGATGATTATATAGCAGGTGAAAGGATTAAAATAGATGAGCTCAAGGAAGCTTATTTAAATGGTCTTTTAACTGAGGAAGAGCTTACGACGCGAGTAGGTATTATTTATGATAGAATAAGCCAGCTTGAAGTGCTCGATTTTAAGGAAAAGGTTTATCAGCCTCATCATTACATAATGTTCTGTTATAATGATAGGGATATGCTTCAAGGGCAGATTACAAACGCCATTCAGCAGTTTGCAAATAATAATATAGAGTGCAGGCAACTTGAGGGAAAAGAACTGGCAGTGTTCCTTAAGTACCAGTATGACATGACTTTTGATGAACGTGAGATCGAAAATCTTAAGCCTGAGGAGTATATGGATTGGATACTTCCCAAAACAATAAAGATGACTTCACGTACGGTTCAGTATGATGATCTAATTACACATAACTTTAGACTTCGTGACTATCCAACTAGTGTGGGTAATTCGTGGGGGGCAGGCTTGTTTAATAAGGTGGGAACAAGGGTTGTTATGAAGATAACTCCGATAGAGCGATATAAGGCCATTAAGCAGATTGACCAATCAATCGATGAACTTAGAGAGCAGGAGAGCTCTACGGGAAAGACTTCAAAGCTTATTGAGGTAAGTGAACATATAGAGACTCTCGGAGAGGTACTAAAACTATTACAGGGCGAAAATGAGATACTTTTTAATGTAAGTACCTACGTTCAGGTAAATGACTTCGAGCTATCAGAATATATGAAAGATTTTACTTTAGGAAGAGCTAAAAAGCAGAAATCAAGTGTGTTTGGCTTTAAGAAAGAGGTAAGACGAGAACTTACGGAGGAAGGTTTTAAGGTAACTGATAATATGATGCAGCAGTTTGAAGCTTATGCATCGCTTCAGCCATCAGGATATGACGCGTTCAAGAAGTATCAGAGAGGAATTCATTCATCATCAGTTGCAGCAGTTTTCCCTTATGTTTATAAGGCACTAAATGATGAAAATGGTCTCTATATAGGTCAGTCAGGCGGCGTTCCTGTATTTATAAATTTCTTCAGAAGAGATTCAGAGCGTGTTAATTCTAATACGGTTATAATCGGTAAGTCAGGTTCGGGTAAATCTTATGCTACAAAAACTATTCTTACACAGCTTGCAGCAGAAAACAGTAAGATATTTATACTGGACCCGGAAAACGAGTATACTAAGCTTGCAGCTAATATGAATGGTAAGATTATTGATGTGGGTACAGCTACACAGGGAAGATTGAATCCTTTCCACGTAATCACAGGACTTGCAGATGATGAGGATTCTTCAGATGAAGAGGCGGCAGCAAACAGCTATACTACTCATCTTCAGTTCCTTGAAGAATTTTACAGACAGATTCTTCCAGGTCTTGATGGAGAAATGCTTGAGCTTTTAAATGATGTCACGAACCATGTTTATATGGATAAAAACATTGATAATGATACAGATTTAAGTAAACTTAAGCCTTCAGATTATCCTACATTTGATGATCTTTTTGAAAGAATTCTTGATGAATTTCAGACAACAGGAGCAGGTCATAGAAGAGAACTTCTAGGAAGACTTGTATCACATATAAGTAAGTTTGCTACAGGAGGAAGAAATTCCAATCTTTGGAATGGTGAAGCAACAATAACCACAAATGAAAATTTTATTGTGTTTAATTTCCAGACGCTTCTTGCTAATAAAAACGGTACTATTGCAAATGCGCAAATGCTTCTGGTTCTTAAGTGGCTTGATAATGAGATTATTAAGAACCGTGAATATAATATGCGCTATAATGCAAATCGTAAAATTGTAATCGTTATTGATGAGGCGCATGTATTTATTGATGCAAAGTATCCAATAGCTCTTGACTTTATGTTCCAGTTAGCAAAGCGTATTCGTAAGTACAATGGTATGCAGATCGTTATTACACAAAATATTAAGGACTTTGTTGGTACTGAGGAGCTTGCTCGTAAGTCAACAGCTATCATAAATGCCAGCCAGTATAGCTTTATTTTCCCACTTGCACCAAATGATATGGATGATCTTTGTAAGCTCTATGAGAAAGCCGGTGCAATCAATGAAACAGAACAGGAAGATATTATCAACAATGGCAGAGGAAAGGCGTTTGTTATAACATCACCGCAGGAGCGTACTACAGTACAGATAGTTGCAGCAAAGGGCATTGAAGATCTCTTTACTATGACTTAAAATATAGGTAAATGCAGGAAAATTAAATAGATATAAGAGGAATATTTGATGAAAATATTAAAAAACAAGTATTTAAAGAGTTTCTTACTTGTAAGTACTGCAGTGACTACTGCAGTAATGCTTGCAGGATGCGGCAGAAAGAATTCAGCTGCGGCACTGCCATCGATAACAGATGATGGAGTTTTAATTGTAGGACTTACAGTAGGAAATGATAGAAGCAGTTTTAAGAGTGTGGATGAAGAAGGCAGCGTTGTTTATGGAGGGTTAGAGCCTGAGATATTAGCATACTTTAATTCGTGTTACCCGGATATAGAACTGCAATATGTATATACAAATTCTAATGAAGAACTGCTTGCAAAGCTTTCAGCAGGAGAGGTAGAGCTTGCAGCGGGAGGTTTTGCAATGCTTGATAGCTACAAGCAGGAATTTGTTTTAACTAATTCATATGGATATGGTAATCTCTACTTGGTAAATAAAAAGGGAGCGTATATTGATAATCTGACAGCATATACAGATAAAAATGTAGGAGTCATGAATTCAATTCCGGTATCTGCACTTTCAGAAATTCCGGGGATAGAAGGTGTAACTCAGAATAATTATGACAGTATTACTACACTTGGAAATGACATTGAAGGAGATGTAATTAGTACAGGCATATGTTCTGAAAGAGAGGCTGTGGATTTACTTGATACAGGCAAGGTAACAGTAACAGAAATAAGCGGAGGCCCTCAGATTAGTCTGTGTTTCCTTCTTCCGGCAGGTCAGAACGGTTTTGCAGGTGCTTTTAATACAGTAATAGCTGATTATCTTGACTATAAAGCACTTGGAACTCTTGATCAGCAGATGACTCAAAGCGAATAATGGTAAATCCCATAAAGATGAATATGATTTAAAAATAATACGAGGTAGAAGTATGGCTTATTTTGACAGTCCTAAAAACAGAGCAATGTGGAATAAGGAGCTTGCAGGGCTTAAGGCAGAAAAAGAAGAGAGAGCTAAAAATGGCTACCAGGCAAAAAGCGCTGTAAAAAATGTAAACAAAGAATCGAAAGATAATCCAAGGCGCAGGAAAATAAACCTTAAAGAACTTGAACGCATTGAAATGGAAGCAAATGGAGTGCACAGAGTAAAGCGCCCTGTAAAACAGCGTAATCTACTGAAAACGAAACAGGTACAAAAGGATGAGCAAAAAAAAGCGATTTTATAATTGGCTTGTTATTTTGATTTTCATAGCTGCAGTGTCTACGTTAAAAAAAGACATTACTATATATGCGGCAACAGAGAGGCCTCCGGTACAAATAGGCGGAAATGACGAGAGTGGATATGAATACTCTGTGCGTGGGGGAGGAAAGTTTACTTCAAGCTGCCGTGATTGGTCTGTTGCGAGTATTGTAATAATTGAAACTGATGAAGATATGAAAATAATACAGGTTCTAAAGAATGGACAGCAAATTGAAGACAGTGGCGGCATTTTTTTAGATGAGGGAACCTATGAAATTCTAATTGGAAATGATGAAATTTTTACTTCATTTCACTTTACCATAAGTAATGAGGCAGCAGGTAATGGAGCATCGGATATTATAGATTCACTCGCAGAAAGTATACCGGAAACAGACTCTATAAATGTAATAAGAGAACCTGATATGGAGCTTTTATATGATGAGTCTAGCAGAAAGTACAGGTATCTACTTCCGGACGGGGAGTGGATAGAAGCTAATATTCCGCAGGGAGCTTATTGCAGAGGCGAGGTCACATTAAGTTCTTCTACTAACCTTAGTAATTTGACTACATATTTAAACGGAGAGCTTTATACCGGAAAAGAGGGAAAATATATAGAACCGGGCAACTATATAGTTACCTATTGGGACCTTGAGGTTTTTGGCGACGATAAAACTGCGTATCGTGTGGATTTTTGTTTCCATATATACAGTGATAGGCGGATGAATTTAAGTTTGATACCCGCACCAATGGGGATGAGTGTATCAAAAGTTTTTCTTGATGGTAATGAGTTAGAAGTAGAAAAAAAAGACTTTGTGCATTTGTTAAAAGATGGTAATTACTCAATAGAATTTGCTTCTGATAATGCTAGATACAAGATGGAGTACACTAGGGATACCATTTCACCTTGCGTAATATTCAGCACGACTTTTGAAAATGGTGAAGTTCTAAAAAAAGAAATAAGTTTTAGCAAAAGTTCGGATGTATCGCAAATGAAGGTATATCGTGATGGAGTTGCTGTTACAGCACTAGGAGGCAAAATTGCGGTAAATGGAAAGTACGAAATTGATGTAATGGATGTAGCGGGGAATTCAAGAAGCTATTACTTTATTTTAAGGGCAGGAAATCCTTTTCCGGTAAAGAATATGGTTATTTTATTACTTTTATTTCTTTTAGCGGCAGTAATTCTGTTGCTTTACGCGAGGAGACATATGAAAGTGATATGATAATATAAAAAATAATTTTAAATAATATTAAAAGGAGGAAACAGTTATGTATTTTTATAGTTTATTAGCATCAGTTGCAGCGTCACCTGTAGGTGGTATCCTTTTAGGAAGTAAAACTACTGCAGCACCAAGTTCAGATCCATTTGCAGCAGCATCACAGCCTATTGTAGATCTTATCAATAAGGCATCAGGACCACTGATTGCAATTGTAGTGGCACTTGGAGCAATATATTCTATCTTTCTTGGGGTAAAATATGCAAAGGCAGAAGAACCTCAGGATAAGCAGAAGGCAAAGCAGCAGCTTAAGGGAGCTATTATTGGATTCGTGCTCATTTTCGTTTTACTTGTAGTATTGAATGTAGCTACAGGTCCGCTTATTGAGTGGATGAATAGTAGTGCAGGAACATCTATCCAGAAACCTTCTAGCGTTAAGTAATTAAGGCTGAATGGTCTCTTTAAGATTAAAACGGTGAGTCCTTGAATATAAGGACCACTGTTTTAAAAGAGTTGTTGAATGTATTTGTTTGCAAATACGGCGTCCGCGTAACACTGTATTTGCAAACAATTTTATTATTTATTGTTTGTAGATAAACTATGGAAAGGAGGGATTATGGAGCAGGTATATCTTGGTTTTTTTTCGAAAATGTTCAACGCTATATTTGAAGCAATAGTAAAGCCTGTTTTATCCTTTCTTGCAAGTTTACTCAAAACTATTCTTTCATGGGCATTTGATAATATATTAAAGCCTATGCTTGTAGAAATTGCAATACCTTTAATAAAGGGTATAGCAAATATGATAGGAGATAGTTTAGCAGAGGTTTGGCTGTTTATATACACTTTATTGCTTAATCTTATTGATTATATGGAACATTTTTTTAATGTTTTCAGTGGGCTTGAAAAGGTTGTATATAAGAATGAAGAGTATTCTTTTTTGGAATTGCTTTATGCTGTAAGTGGAATTAGGACCGCAATAGCCATTATTTCCATTGCAGCTTTTGCTATTCTTATAGGGTTTTCTATTTTGGCAGTAATACGCTCGGTGTCAAATAATAGTGATGAGCAGGGATCTGTTGTAGTTAAAGTATTGCATCTGACCTTCAGGGGATTTGTTAAGCTTTTGATGGTACCTTTAGTGTGCGTCTTTTTGATTACTTTATCGAATGCAATTATATCCTCAATAAGCTCAGGTATAAATATGATTCAGGCTCAGAGTGCACAAAATTCCGGAGAAACCTATAAGGGGAGCAAAACTAGTATTTCACGTGTCATTTTTTGCGTAAGTACATTAGATGGTGCAAGAACTCCAAGCTATAATGTGACGACAAAGTTATCAGAAAGAGAAGAAACAATTGGAATTGCTGATGAACTCAGGGCTCCTTATTTCTATGTTGATTATTCAGATGATAAAGGTGATTCGATTATAAAAGGGAAAGTAATAACAGGAAGCTTTTGGACTAATGATAGAGTAGTTGACAGGATAAAAAAAGATTTTGATCCTAAAATGATAGATTATACAATCGGCTACGTTATCGGAGCTTTTATGGTGATATTACTCGCAACATGTTGTCTAAAATTTATTGCGCGTATTTTTAATGTATTGTTGTTAGCACTTGTATCGCCATTATTTGCCGGTTACTATCCACTTGATGAAGGAAAAAAATATGATGACTGGAAAAATGCGTTTGTAGGTCAGCTTTTCATGGGATTTGGTTCAATACTTTCAATGCAGATTTACCTGCTTATTACTCCATATATAATGGACAGTAAACTTACTTTTGGTGAAGGAACTCCTGAAGCAAATGCTCTCATTCGCCTTATTTTTCTTGTAGGAGGAGCATTTGTTATTAAAACCAGTGGAGCGATAATTACCGGCCTTCTTGGTACATCTGCCACTGATACAGAAAATAAGATGGATGTAGCGGGAACGGCAGCTGTAACAGGCTCGGTAGGTTACATGATTGGAAAAATGAGACAAAAGAGCAAAAAAGTTAATCTTGGTAAAAAAGAAGGCGGCAATGAACCTGCTAAAAATCTGGGTGAAAAGATTGACAAATTTGATAAAGCAAAGCCGGATAATAAGAAATCAGATAATAAATTTGATAATAAATCAGATAATAAATCAGATAAGAAATCAGATAATAAATCAGGTAATAATACAAATAATAAAAAGAATGGAAAAGATGATAAATCTGATAAACAATCCTCTGTTAAATTGAGGCAGGAAAAATACTTTGGAGGTCTGATCACAAAGACCTATAGTGCGGATAATAAGACAAGCTCTATAGGTGTAAACCTGGGAAAATATTTTAATTTTGGAATGAGACAGGATGGAACCTATAAGTCCAATATATTGGGCGTAGGTGTGAAGTATGATAGTGAAGGAAATGTTGTAAGCAAAAAAGTTGGCTGTCTAAAATTTAAGCAGGTAAGAAATGCGGATGGTTCGATGGGAAAATATAAGCTAAGTAAGGTGAAAATATCGAATGGATTACAGTTCCGTCGAGCTGAAACGGTTACACTAAATGATAAAGGTAATATTGTAAGCAGAAACTTTGGAGGAATGTATTGTTCCGACTGTTCTGTGATAGGTCTTAAGAAACGGTTTGACTCACAGACAGGTAAGGTAGAAACTATTAGTAAACTAGGTAAGCATTATGCCAAGAATGAGGATGGAAAGTATGTGATGACTCATCGTAACTTCCTTGGAACTACTTCCGTATATGATGTTGATAAGAAGGGAAATTACCGTGTTGTTAAGAGAAAGGGATTTACCTCAGACAGAACTTATGAGTATGATGATGAAACCGGTGAGCGCACCCTTACTTCTGTAAAGAGCTTTGGAGGAAGAAGTCTGTATGAATATAATGCTGGAGAAGATGATGAAGAGGATGATTCATCAGAATAAAAAAAGAAATAATCGTCTGATAGTTTTATTATTATGCGGCGTTATGTTTTTTAGTGGTTGCAATTCCATTATAGTAAATGGTGATCTTTCTTTTAAGGCATATGAGCCTGTTGCGCCTATGAAAGCAGAAGAGGGCATAAAGAAGATAGTATTTGGCGGAGTTGATATGGAAAAATATGGAATAGAGGGAATGAATGCCTTTTTCATGCTTCCAAATCACCTAAATCCTATGTATGTAAATGCTGAAGCTGAAGACCCGATACCGGCAGAATTTAAAGTACTTGATTATGTTGAAGAAACGGGAAATCTCATATATGCTTATTTTGTACCGTATTTTTTAAGTAAAGAAGAACTTGAGAAAGTAAAGCAAGAAGCTGAGGAGAAAGAAACTTCGGCTGAGGGGAAAGAAACTTCGGCTGAGGAAAAAGAGGATCCTATGCCTGTTAAGCAGGCGCCTAATGGCATTTCTATGACAGGGATAAATATTGAGACGAGCGGAAATGCTGAAAATGTTGAGTTGCCATCTCCTGAGGGAACAGAATTTACAGGGGATTATGTCATGGTGCTTATGAGCTATAATCCATCAAAGCATAATTATAATGTGTTTTATTGCAAATATGTATCAAGTGATGATTATGATAAACTTATGCCAAGTCTTATAGCGGGTAAGGTAGGGGGAAAAGAAGATTATTTTATTTATTATAATAATGTAGTAACCATATTTAATAAATACGGCAAAGTACTCTCTAATAATAATTATTCTGCAGTAATATCGCAGAAATGCAGGGAGGAGGCATATAAAAGCTATGGCATACAGTTTTATTTTAATACAAGATTTACTATTACGAATGTGGATGTTGATAGTAAATACGTTGCATATATTACTGTACAAATTGAAACATCTGATAAGAGATTGGATGTGGCAGACAAGGAAACTGTTGAATTGCTAGAGGAAGATTCTGAAATTGATGAGACTAAAGAGGTAGAAAACAGTAAAAACTATGAAGAAATAGCAGGGGTAAAGTATTTATACGTAACCTTTGCGTGTTTTGCACTAGATGTTGGAGAAGATAGCGGTGTAAAATTTATATCATCTTTAGAAGAAGGAAAAATTGAAGAACTTAAAAAGATTGCATCAGAGGAAATAACAATTACGCCTTCTGAAGAGGATATCAAGAAAATTCGTGAAAAAATAAAAGCTCAGAAAACTACCGATGCAATGAGTAAGTATAATACTTCAGTGAAAGAGCAAAATGAAGAGTATCAGAAAAAGGTGAAAGAAGCTGCAGAGAAAAAAGAGACGGCTCCCGTATCGCCTACGCCTATCCCTACTCCGGTGGTAAATGATCCAACAGATGATGAAGTATGGGAGGTATTGAAAAATCAAAAAGATACATATTTAAAGGGGCTACCAAATGCAGATGATACTGAGACAATAGAAAAAGATTATTACAAAAAATCTGATGTATTAGATATAATGAATAATAATTTTAGTAAATTTGACACATCGGGCATGGCCAAAGAAGGATTGGATCTGAATATTTCTCTTGCCGGAGTTAGGAATGGTGAACCAGATTTGGAATTGGATGGAAATAAATATCCATTTCCATTAGATATAAGACATATTTTAGACCTGGATGAAAGGTGGTCTGTTAATGATTTGTGGAAAGAATATTATGAAAAAAAGTATCTTCTCGTTGAATATTCTAGTTTTCTAGCAGCAAGGAAACCATATAGCAGTAAAGGATTTTTAACTGTAGATGAGGTTGCTGAATGGCATATGATGTCTACACTTAGTGGGAACTATTACACATTCATATTTGGTAATTATGGAGAAAAAATAAGATACGCTTTTTTAACTCCTGGAGAGTTTACTAATACCAAAATATATTCGTGGAGAGACGATGATATCGAAGTAATCAATCAAAGTCCGTTATATAAAATTGAGGAGATTGCGGATAGTACAACAGGGTATTATAATGTGGGGAAAAAGGATGATGATCAAAAGAAGAAATTTAATTCGGTTTTCACAAAGACTTATCCGGCGATATTAGCATATATGGAAACGAACTATAACGACGGAAATGAGGAAATTAATTATTGTACTTTTGATATAGATGTTACTAGAGGTGATGATAATAATCTTGCACTTCCTAAAATGGTAGTTCATAGTTCGGAAAAAGTAGATGTAAGCAGAAAATATACTTTAAGCTGGAACGGAAATGAAATTGAACTTGTATCAATAAACGGAGGTAAAGTAGATATTCCGACAGCCTATCGTATGGTATTTCCAAAGGGTACAATAATGTATTTGGGCGGAAATACCTGGATGAATGATTATGTCAAAGCATCCGAAGATATGGGAGCTATAGTTTATCATCCGGGTCCAAGAAGATGGTGGAAAATCTGGGGAGAAGAAGGACGATGGGATGATTTGAGTGCTTCTAAAAAATACATTGATTTAAGAGATAAGCAGCAATATTGTGAAATATCTCAAGGAAAAAACAATGAAAAAGGTCTCATTTGGGATCAGTATGCACTAGGAGAAGCAGTAACGGATGTAGGTTCTTACACTGTGAAAGATGGTTCATCGGGCACATACGGAGTAGTAACTTTCTATACTGATAAACTTATGCGTTTTTATTCCAATAAAGGAAGAAAAAAATATAAGTGTTATATGGAAATGAGCTATGAAAAACTTAAGAAGGCTAACGGATACGGACTTGTAGTAAATGAAGAGGCAACTACATCTGAACTTAAAGGTACGGACAAAATAAGTCAGAATGCTATATCAGATGAAACACCGGAATTATTGATGTCACATAATATGCTTCCTTATTCCGAAACACAATTCTTTTTGTATAATGATGATAATGGAGTAAGGCTTTTGAACCTTATACCTGAAACATCGGCTATTCGCGTGTTGTCACTATTAAATGGCCACTATTATGCGATTATTCCTACAAAAAACTATGGTAAGTTTCTGCTTGTTGGATTTCAGACTGAAAAATACAGCTATACAGATATAGATATTGCTATGGCAAAGATGTATTTGCTGGATTTGGGAAGTATAGCTAGGGCTAAAAGCGGGGAAAATATCAATTCCTATATCGATGAACTAAGGGATTATTATCATAGTGTAACTCATACAATTCGTACTAAAAAAGTAAAAGGAAGTGATGAGGTTACTTATGAGATTGTAAAGCCGTCGAATTCGGATAAAAATTATAAAAGGGCAGTGAACCTTTTTTCTGATGATAGTAATACTACAAGGGAAAAAGAGCTGACAGCAATTTGCAAGGAATATGGAATTACTCTGACTGATTCCATTAAAGAATATGCAGAGAATGTGGCGGAAAAAATCAGCAGGCAGAGAAAAGCTCTTAAAAACTATTATGAACTAATTGGAATTAAAATGAAAGATTATGGTATTCCGGACACATGGCAGTATTTGAAGAGAGAAGGCGAGGTATTTTCGGCAAGTTATAAAGAATACCTTGAAATAGTACTGGTAGAAATGGTACTTTCTGATGACTACGTTAACAAGGAAGTAACTCATATGATTTCTAATGAGAAAATGCTTGGTATGACTGATACGGGAACTGTTTTGGATGAATACTCACAGTACAGAAAAGAATACAAAGAGTGGCTTGAAAGCAGAGCAGAACTGGAAATCTCGATGGATGGAAAGGAGGATAGTAGCGGAAATATCGAGTCTGCCATCATAGATCTTTATAAGGAAATTTCAGACATGGAAATAAATGAGTCTATAACTCAAATGGAGTTTTACAAGTTAGTGTTAAATGACATAAAGAAAAAATATGAGGATGGACTTGATAAGGATAATGAGGATGCATTGACGTGGGATGAGAATCTTGAGGCACTTTTTAAAGATATAAGTCCTGAATATGGCACTGATCCGTTTGCTGCTATGAAGAAAAACGGACTTGATTTGTTCTATGCAATATCAGGCCTTCCGAAAATGGATGGTGCATCTGAGGTATTGTCCTGGAAAGAAGAGGAGCTTATTGAGGAACTTAGCGAGTGCCGTTATGACTATCAGATTGAAGAAATAATAATTAAATATACACTAAAACTGGGTATTTATCATGAAAAGCTTAAGTGGCACGATTCATGGAATGATTATATAAATGGCAATTATAAAGATGAAGAAGAAAAAGTAAATTGTCTCAGAAATTCTGAATGTTATGACATAATCAGAATGAGAAAGGATGCAGTTTTGGCTATGGCACTTGGAAAGGGATGGGATGAAGCAATAAATAATGTTTTAATAGATGTCGGTAATGGTATTTCGAGGCTGAAAATTGAAATGGGGGAGGAAAACTAAAAGATATTGAAGTTTTAAACTATTTGTATTAAAATACAGTTAAGAAATAGTCCCTGCCGGACTGTGTCCGGTAGGGACTATAGTCTAGTATGGACTATAGTCCAGTATGGACTATAATATTAATGCAAAGTATACAATTCATCAAAAATATGAAAGGCATACTATTATATGGAAAAGGAAGAAAAGGAAGAAAAAAAGGAAAGACGTAAGGGCCGACCTCTAAATAAGCCCATAATAAGCAGGGAACGGGCGGTGTTCAATCATATAATGCTTACAGGTACTCTTATAATACTTGTTTTTGGATTTTATATTTTTGTCACCAGATCTAAGCAAATAATCAGGTTCTCATATGAGCAGACTTTGCAGATTGCAAAAAATACAGCTTTTTTTCTTGGAAGTGAAAGTGTTACAGAAAGGGATGCTAAAACGCCCATTTACAAGGTTAGCGCAGCAGTAACAGATATATGGTATGAAGAGGAACGCAAGGAAACAATTGAGTACTCTGCAGATGAGAGGGTAGTTTATTATTCTCATTTTAAAGATGTCTCAGAAAGCAGAGAATATAAGGAACTGTATAAGAATCTTATGGATCTGGGCGAGCTTTCTATAAACTTGAATTCCTTATCTCTTGTATATTTGGATGAAGAAAAGGATCTTATGGTCACAATTGTCAGTGATATTGATGAGTGTGGTTATGCAAGAAGAATAGAAGGTTTTTACGATGAGGGAGTATCGCACAAAGTTTACGTTCCGGTCTATAAAGGAAAAGAAGAAAGAGATATTCTCTGTTATGTATATGCTGAATTTGATTCCGGAAATCTTTTTAAGGAGGCATTTAAGGGCATTTTGATTCCTATGATTGTATCTTTTATAATAACACTGATAAGTGCAGGTTATTATTATTTTAAGATACGTGCAGAGAATAGAAATCAGATAACCATTTCGAATTAATCAAAAAGTGCAGGTTCAATTTTACCGTGATTGATAATCGTGAAATTCATTATATAAATGTATTGACATGATGGAAAAAAAGTGTTACTATAGGTGTACTTATGAGAGACAGAGGCGCATTGATTATCAGTAAGCCCGTTCTTTTGAGGTTCCAGGCTCGTTAGGTAAGGAACTTCAATAATAACGTACTGAACGTTGAACGGCTGAAAGGATGATATGCCGAGGCATGTAGGAAGCAGTATCCTATTTGCCGGGAATATGGTTAACAGCCGTATTACTGTCATCACGAGAGTGATGGGGAGCTGCCAGCTTAAGGTGAAATGCATTTTTGGAATTTAAGAGCTAGCTTAATTTATCCTTCAAAGAAGGTAATCATTATGAATCCGAAAAAGCAGAGCCAATAGCTTAATTAATCGCAGCCTCCTAAATAAAAATGGAGGTTTTTTTTTATGGGAAAGAAGACTATTTTTACTGGAGCAGGTGTAGCAATTGTTACACCATTTAATGCAGATGGAAGCATTAATTATGATGAATTTGGCCGCATAATCGAAGATCAGATAAGCGGTGGCACAGACGCAATCATCGTTTGTGGAACTACAGGTGAATCAGCAACCATGACAGAAGAAGAGCATATGGATGTTGTTAAATACTGTATTGACAAGGTTAATAAGAGAGTACCTGTTGTTGCAGGAACAGGTTCAAATTGTACTGCTACAGCAGTTAAGCTTTCAAAGATAGCTGAAGAATATGGTGCAGACGGAATTCTTTCAGTTACTCCTTACTATAATAAGGCTACTCAGGCCGGCCTTGTTGCTCATTTTGGAGCTATTGCAGAGGCTATTAATATTCCTATTATCCTCTACAACGTGCCTAGCCGTACAGGCTGCAACATTCAGCCAGAGACAGTTGCAGAGCTTGTAAAGAAGTACGATAATATCGTAGGTCTTAAGGATGCTACTGGAAATCTCAGCCAGACTGCTAATACAGTTCTTGCTACAAATGGAGAAATTGACATCTATTCAGGAAATGATGATCAGATTGTACCTATCATGTCACTTGGCGGAAAGGGTGTTATTTCAGTTCTTTCAAATGTTGCACCAAAGCAGACACATGACATCTGCGCAGAATTCTTAAATGGAAATATTGAAAAGAGCCGCGAGCTTCAGATCAAGTATCTTCCACTTATTCATGCACTTTTCTGCGAAGTAAATCCTATCCCGGTTAAGTATGCAATGAATCTTAAGGGATTTGCAGCTGGCCCAACAAGACTTCCTCTTACAGAAATGTCAGATGCTCATAAGAAGCTTGTTGAAGACGAGATGAAGGCAGCAGGCATTATTTAATCAGCTGAATTAATTAAAGTATGATTGTATTTTCGTAATCGTCTAAATTAACTAAGATTTTTACAAACAGGCTGTATGAAATATTTATTGTTTCATGCAGCCGGTTTTATAATACGAATGGAGGAAAAGATATATGGTAAGAATTATTATGTCAGGCTGCAATGGCCGCATGGGACAGGTTATCTCAGGAATTGTTGAGGCAGATAGCGACGCACAGATTGTTGCAGGTGTAGATATTTTTACAGAAAAGAAGAATTCATATCCTGTTTATAAGTCAATAGATGAAGTTAAGGAAGAGGCTGACGTTGTAATCGATTTCTCAAATCCTTCAAACCTTGACAGCCTTCTTGCAGCAGGAGAGGCTAAAGGACTTGCCCTTGTTCTTTGCACAACCGGCTATAGCAAGGAACAGCTTGATAAGATAAATGAGGCAGCTAAGAAGACAGCTGTTCTTCGTTCTGCAAATATGAGCGTTGGTGTAAATGTTCTCTTTAAGCTTGTTGCAGAGGCTACAAAGGTGCTTTCTGAAAGAGGATATGATATCGATATCGTTGAAGAGCATCATAGAAATAAGCTTGACGCTCCGTCAGGAACAGCTATTGCCATTGCAGATGCTATTAATGCGGCTGCAAATAATAAGTATGAATATGTTTATGATAGAAGCAGCAGAAGAGAAAAGAGACCGGATAATGAAATCGGTATCAGTGCAGTAAGAGGTGGAAGCATTGTAGGTGTTCATGATGCCATTTTCGCAGGTCTTGATGAAGTTATCGAAATCAAGCATACAGCATATTCACGTGCTATCTTCGGAAAGGGTGCTGTAGCAGCAGCTAAGTACCTTTTAGGAAAGGGTGCAGGAATGTATTCAATGCAGGATGTAATAGCATAAGTAATTTTGCTGGGTTTAATTGAACTAGGCCGGCTTTAAAATGAAAAGGTGTATAGAAACCTTTAAAATGAAAAGGTGTTTAGAAACCTTAAAAGTGAGGTAAATAACTGGTGGTATAGAATTATCTATACCGCCTTTTTTTATTTTTTTTATATCTACTGCCTTATCATATAAGAACACGCTGGCATGCTAATTTTAGGATAATAGAAATTATAATAAGCATATGCTGGCATGCTAATTTTAGGATAATAGAAATTATAATAAGCATATGCTAACTGACAAAGATTATCAATAAGTCACAGGGCACTTTATTATAAAGGATTTGCGCTAGGAGACGCCTATATGGGGCTATTGACAATGAATTGCGCTGATTGTATAATCCATTGTTGGAAAAAGAAATGTGAGTAGTTAATGAAAATTTTTCTTGACAATTTGGAAAAGTGTATTATCATAGTAATCGGAGTTAGCGTGCACTAACATCTACTTATTATATGATATGGAGGCTTTATTATGTCATTAAATGAAGCAGAGCTAGGGAAAGAATATGTAATAAAGGATTTAAAGCTTGATGGGTACGAGGATTTAAAGGCGTTTTTGTTTTCTCTTGGCTGTTATAGCGGAGAAAAAATAACTGTAGTAGACAAGCACAAGAATCTTGTAGTTTCTATAAAGGATGCTCGTTATAACATAGATCCTGATTTAGCAGAAGTAATAGAAATCTAATATTTAAGTTTTGCCTGACCTATGCGGGAGGGCATAAATTTTCACCTTGATGTTAGTGATAACTAACTTTTAAGGCCAGGTATATTTGAGTTTAGGGGATTCGGGTAAGTATTAATTCTTTGAGATAATAAATGGTGATTTGATAGGGTGCATATAAGCGTTTATTCTTTGGGTTATATAAAGACATAAGTCTTTTTATAATATATGGCATAGGCCTAATGATAGCTAATTAGGTGTGTGTACAGTTATTTACACAAGATAGGAGATATATTATGAGAATTGCATTGACAGGTAATCCTAATAGTGGAAAAACGACAATGTACAACAAGCTCACTGGAAGAAGTGAGAAGATTGGAAACTGGGCCGGTGTAACAGTCGACAAGAAAGAAAGTCCAATCAAAAAGAATTTTAATGACACGGAGAAGGAATTAATAGCAGTTGATCTTCCAGGTGCTTATTCAATGTCTCCATATACGTCAGAAGAGAGTATTACAAGCGCTTATGTAAAAAATGAACATCCTGATGCTATTATCAACATTGTTGATGCTAGTAACTTAAGCAGAAGCTTATTCTTTACAACACAGCTTATGGAGCTTGGTGTTCCTGTAGTTGTAGCACTTAATAAGACTGATGTTAATGAGAAAAAGGGAAATAAGATAGATGCTAAAAAGCTTTCTGAGAAGTTAGGTTGTCCTGTTATTGAGACAGTTGCAACAGACGGAAAGGGCTTAAATGAAATTGTAAAGACAGCAGCAGAGCTTTTAGGCAAGGGTCAGAAGGCGCCTTATGATGAAGGGAATGTAAATCTTTTAGATAAGGCAGCGGTAGAGGCTTCAGACCGTAAGCGTTTTGAGTTTGTAGATAAAATTGTTAATGATGTTGAAAAACGTAAGGTTCAGACTAAGGATAAGAATAAGGGGGATGCTATTGACAAGATCCTTACACATCCTATTTTAGGTCTTATTATATTTGCAGTTATTATGTTCGTTGTATTCTATGTTTCTCAGACAACCGTAGGAACCTGGCTTGCAGATTATTTAGTAGGCTGGATCGAGACATTCCAGGGATGGGTAGGCGAAAAAATGGCTGATGCAAACCCACTTCTTTACGCACTTTTAGTTGATGGTATTATAGGCGGTGTAGGTGCCGTTGTTGGTTTCCTTCCACTTGTTATGGTTATGTATTTCCTCATAGCACTTCTTGAGGATTGTGGATATATGGCTCGTGCTACAGTAGTACTTGATCCTATATTCAAGCGCGTAGGTCTTTCAGGTAAGTCTGTAATTCCTATGATAATTGGTACAGGTTGTGGCATTCCAGCTATTATGGCATGTCGTACAATCAGAAATGAAAGAGAAAGAAGATCTACAGCAATGCTTGCGACCTTTATGCCATGTGGTGCTAAGCTTCCTGTAATTGCTTTATTTGCTGGAGCTTTCTTCCCGGATGCAAAGTGGGCGAGCTTTGTATGCTATATGACTGGTATTGTTGTTGTTCTTCTTGGAGCACTTCTTATTAAGGCAATCACAGGTATGAAGTACAGAAAGAGCTTCTTCATCATTGAGCTTCCAGAGTACAAGGTACCAAGCCTTATGTTTGCAGTAAAGTCAATGTTAGAGCGTGGTAAGGCTTATATCGTTAAGGCCGGAACCGTAATTTTAGTATGTAATACAGTAGTTCAGATAATGCAGGCCTTCAACTGGAAGTTCGAGGCAGTTGAAGAGGGAATGGAGGATACATCAATCCTTGCTTCTATTGCAGGTCCTTTCGCAGTGCTTTTAGTTCCTATCGTTGGTGTTGCAGCTTGGCAGCTTGCAGCAGCAGCAATCACAGGTTTTATTGCAAAGGAAAATGTAGTAGGTACAATTGCAACAGTTTATGCTATTACTAACCTTGTAGATCCAGACGAGCTCGAGCTTATCGGTTCTGGAAATGATGTAGCTACAGTTATTGGTATCACAAAGGTTGCTGGTTTAGCTTATCTTATGTTTAACCTTTACACACCACCTTGCTTTGCAGCTCTTGGTGCCATGAATTCTGAAATGAAGTCAGCAAAGTGGCTTTGGGGTGCAATCGGATTACAGCTTGCAACAGGCTATACAATTGGTTTCCTTGTTTACCAGATCGGAACCCTGATTGTAACTGGCAGCATTGGAGCAGGTTTTGTAGGCGGCTTAATCGCTGTATTAGCATTTGCAGGTATCATCACATTTATAATTGTAAACAATCGTAGAAAGATGGCTATGGAGTACCGTTTAAAGACTAGCTAATTATCCGTCTGAGCAGAAGGAGGATGGATTATGGTTGATATCATTGCAACGGTTGTTATAGTAGCTCTTTTAGTGGGAGCTAGCTATTACATTTACAAGGAAAAGAAGAGGGGAAAGCGCTGCATAGGCTGTCCGATGGCAGGTCAGTGCCAGAAGGCAAAAGCAGCTTATGAGTGTTCCCACAGAATAGAGAAAGAAAAATGAAAAGTCAGGATTTAATAATTATAATTGTCATAGTGATAATTTTGATTCCGGCGATTAAAGGAATGATTACCCATATGAAGGGTGAAGGGTCCTGCTGCGGCGGGCCTAAGGAAAAGGCGCCAAGGAAAAAGATTGCAGGAAAGCCTTTGAGAAAGCTCATCGTTCGTATTGAGGGCATGCATTGTGATAATTGTAAAAACAGGGTTGAGAGGCACCTGGATGATATCGATGGTGTTGTCGCAAAAGTAAATCTTGCTAAGAAGCAGGCTGAAGTATCCATTTATAAGGATGGGGTACCTGATGACCTGATTAAAAAAACTATAGAAGCACTTGATTTTCAGGTTACTTCCATGGAAGAAAAGTAAAAAAGATATTGGGTCTTCCCTGAAAATACGCAGGGAGGACCTTTTTATTTAATTTAGTGATCATATTGCATTTCTGCTTTACTTAAACACTTGACAAGGCAAGGATTAAGTAGTAAACTTTTTATGAGAATGGCGGCTTTTAAGATGAGATTTGTAAATGTATGTGAATCACTTAAAGAGGAAGGTAAATGACCAAATGAGCGAGGCACAGGTAATTGAAAAATTAAAAAATGAAGGCTGCAGAATTACTAAACAACGTAGAATTATTCTTGAAGTTATATTAAAGAATGATTTTTCGTCTTGTAAGGACATATATTATCAGGTTGCAAAAATTGATTCAGATATCGGTATGGCTACTGTATATCGCATGATAAGACAATTAGAGGATCTTGGTGTAATTACAAGAATTGAAACGATTAAGGTAAATGACTCCTTTTAATTTTGGGGACTTGACTAATGTGTTAGAGTGTGCTAACATATTAAGAGCGGTTTAGCACGGTTAATAATATAAGGAAAGGAGCTGGCGTTCAAACTGAGAATGAGTATGCGCCAAAATATTTGACATGTACGAATCTGGTGAAGATTATCTTGAGACAATATACCTGCTTAGCAAAAAGAATGGAGTGGTTCATTCCATAGATGTTGCTAGAGACCTTGGCTTTTCAAGACCAAGCGTAAGTAGAGCAGTAGGAATACTGAAAAATGATGGTTATCTTATAATGAATGAGGATTCAGAACTTATTCTTACTGAAAAGGGATTAAAGAAGGCGATAGAGGTCTTTGATAAGCATAAGGCGCTCACTTCGTTTCTTATGCTCACAGCCGGTGTTAATGAGGACATCGCAGAAACAGACGCCTGCAGAATAGAGCATATCATCAGTCCTGAAACCTATGAGGGAATCAAAAAGTTCATACGTTCTGATGTAGTGAGAAAGTATGCAGAAAAGCTTCCTAAGTTCATTGATTATGAGTCAAAGCCTATGAGAGGAAGTAAAAAAGAGCAGTAGAAGAATCTAGCTTCTTTTGGGTAAATGTAATGATGAGTTATAATTAAATATCTATAAAATAAGTGCTTCAGTATATACTGGGGCACTTTTTATTAAGAAAAATGTAAGGAATGAAACTTTGTTAAAATCTTGACAAACTAGGGCAATTTTGCTATAATTAAGCGTAGGAGAAATTAAAAATGTGATGAATTTTCGATAGACTAATAGTGTTTGAGTATTCGAAAGGAGAATTATATGTTTGCTGATAAGAACCTTATCGCGCGTAAACATGAAATTCTGTATTATGTATCAAAATATGCATGGGCGGGAGAATTGGAGCAGCACATAGACGAGCTGCCAGAATTGCTTAGTCCGGGGCCTCTTTCAAAAACGAGGTGCTGTGTATATAAAGAGCGTGAAATTACCAGAATGAGAATAAAACTGGCTATGGGACAGTCACTACCAGGAAATGACCCTGATAATATTATTCAGGTTGTACGCGCAGCCTGTGCAGATTGCCCGATTTCATCCTATGTAGTTACAGAAAACTGCCAGAACTGTCTAGGAAAAGCTTGTATCAGCTCGTGCCGTTTTGGGGCGATATCAGAAGGAGACAGACATTCTAGAATAGATCCGCAAAAGTGCAAGGAATGCGGTATGTGTGCTAAGGCGTGTCCTTATAATGCTATTGCTCATCTTCGCAGACCTTGTAAATTCAGTTGCCCGGTTGATGCCATTACCTATGATGAATATGGCATTTCAGAAATCGATAATAGTAAGTGCATAAGATGCGGTCAGTGTATCCATAGCTGTCCTTTCGGAGCGATCGGCTCAAAGGCATTTATTGTACAGGTAATAAATGAGATTCGTTCGGGAAGGCATGTATATGCCATGGTGGCTCCTGCAACAGAAGGTCAGTACGGTCAGAAGGTTACAATGGGTAGCTGGAGGCAGGCTATGAAGGAAATCGGCTTTACCGACATGGTAGAAGTAGGCCTTGGAGCAGACCTTACAGCTGCTAGTGAAGCAGAGGAATGGTTAGAAGCTAAAAAGGAAGGAAAGAAGAAGGTTACTTCCTGCTGCCCTGGCTTTGTAAATATGGTAAATAAGCATTTCCCTACATTAATCGATAAGGTTTCTACAACTGTAAGTCCAATGTGCGCTGTATCAAGAATGTTAAAAGCAAAGGATCCGGGCTGCTTTACAGTATTTATCGGTCCTTGCATAGCTAAGAAGTCTGAAGTAATAGATCAGAAAATTGAAGGAAATGCAGATGCGGTTCTTACTTATAGTGAAGTTCATGCCATGATGAAGGGCAAGGATGTCATATTCAAGGAATCAGAAAGCTATGATTATCAGGAAGCTTCTGTATTTGGAAAGCGTTTTGCAAATTCAGGTGGAGTTACAAATGCATGTCTTCAGTACATGAAGGAGCTTGGAAGTACCGAAGAGGTGACGGTTGCTGCAGCAAATGGTGCAGCTGAATGTAAGAAGAATCTGCTCTTATTAAAGATGAACCGTCTTCCTGAAGATTTCATGGAGGGAATGGCCTGCATTGGCGGCTGTGTAGGAGGACCTAGCAGCTTCAGTGAAGAGCTTACTGCAAAGAGAAATAGAGATGCTCTTATTAAGCAGGCGGATAGCCGTAATATCGGTGAGAATCTAAAGAATTATGATCTCTCAGGTTTTAATATGCATAGAGACCAACCGGCTTTTAATAATATGCCTTCGTAAGACAGAGCAGTTTGTATTATAAAAATAGATAGTAAAGTGTATATAGTCAAGTGTATATAGTCAAAGTAAGAATGCGCATTTAGTTAAAGCGATATATATGAAAGAGTTAAAGCGCTAGCAAATAGGAGATTTGAATAAATGGCTGAAAAGGTGCTACAGACAAGGTCTGCAGCACCTTTTCTTTGCGCATTAAAAGAGACTTTTAGAAGAAGCTAGAAGGAGTGTTCTTTATGCTTTAATGAAATATTATAAAAAATACTTGACAAAAGTGTTTATATGTTATATAGTGTTCATATAACATATAAACAGTTATGAAAGGAGATGCAATTTGAAGATATATCAAAATTCAAATGAACCTATCTATAAGCAGATCTCCGCACAGCTGAGGGAACAGATACTGACAGGGAAGCTTAAACCGGGGGATGCCCTTCCTTCTATAAGAGGGTTAGCTCAAGATCTGAAAATAAGCGTAATTACGACAATGAAGGCTTATGAAGAACTATCAGCGGAAGGACTGGTGACCTCCTCAAAAGGCAAAGGATATTATGTCAATGCACAAGATGAGCGAATGCTAAAAGAGCAGCATATGCGGCAGCTTGAAAAAAATCTGACAGATGCTATTTATTCAGCTAGAGTGGCTGGTGTGGGGCTCGAAGAGGTTGAGCAGACCTTGGAAATGCTTTGGAACATGGATGCATAAAGGGGATTTATATGGAAAATGTAATTGAAATAAAGGGTGTTACCAAAAGTTATAAGGGCTTTAAACTTGGGGAAATTGATGTTGAAATTCCAATGGGCTTTTCAACCGCTCTCATAGGCGCAAATGGCGCAGGAAAAACCACACTTTTAGACATAATATGCGGCATAACGGTAAAAAAGAGCGGTGAAATAAAGTATTTTGGTGAAAAGACAGATATTGACGATGAAGAGCTTAAGAATAAAATAGGGTATTGTTCATCAGTGGATTTCTTTCCAGATAACTGGAATCTTAAGAATGTCATGACAGCTATGGAGCTTGGCTTTGATAATTTTGACAGGAAAAGATTTAAGGAACTATGTAAGAAATTCAAGCTTGAAGATCCAGATGCTAAAAAGCAAAAAAAAATCGCAAAGCTTTCAGATGGAAATAAGATGAGGACTTATTTAGCTGCGGTTCTAGCAAGAGATACTGATGTGCTTATTCTTGATGAGCCGGGTTCATCTCTTGATCCGCTAGCTAGAGACCTTTTGTGTGATATGTTCAGAGAGTATTTAGCTGAAAAAGACGGAGAGAGATCTGTACTTTTCTCAACGCATAATATTTCCGATATGGAAAATGCAACTGACTATGTAATATTAATGGCAGCAGGAAAGATAATTGAAACTGGCTTTGTTGAGGACTTAAAGCAGAAATACATATTAGTCCATGGTGATGCTGAAAATTTTGAAAGGGCTAAGCCATTTATGATTTCTTACACAAAGAGCAGGAGCAGCTTTGAGGGAATAGCGCTTAGTGGTAATGTAGATATGCTAAATGCAGTTGATACTGTACTGGAGATGCCTACTCTGCAGCAGCTTTGCGTTGGAATTCTCAGAAAGGCAGAAAATGATGAAGAAAAATAATAAAAATTCATCTTTTTTTAGAGCGTATAAAATTTATACAGGAGATGGATTTTTTAGAGATGTTTTAGTTTTAATATCCTGGGTTTTAGGAATGGCGTTTTTGTTTTTTATGGTACCGTTAATAGCGATTATTAAAAACACTGTTGAAGAGGGTGTGTTCGATGGAAGGAGTGCTGTTGAATTCTCGGGTGCATCAATGGGCGTATTTCTTGTGACTGTGGGCTTTTTAAATTTGGGACTATGTGTCAACTTCGAGAGAAAAATGCCAGGTGGTAAATTTTTTAGGACAGTAATAGGCGGGTTTACTGCTTATAAAACGGCGAGATATGCATTTGTGCTGCAAACAATAATTGCAGAAATATTTGCAGATTTATTATGGTGTCTGATTTATGGATACTTAAATATAATGGAAGATCCGAAAAAGGTATTTTTAGCAATATTTTTATACTCTTTGTTTGCAGTCGGGATATCAAGCTTTGCTATGATGATTGAAAGAATGGATATAAAGTTTATCGTAGTCTCAATGTTGACTGCGTTCATAGCTATTATATGCTTTATACATGTAGAGTTTCTCGGGTTTAGGGTGAGTCCTTTTTGCATTGCCTTTTTCCTGCTTGATTTGGCAGTGATTTATGCTGGTAATTCAATAGGATTATCCTTTTACAGAAAGCACCGCTGGAATGATTAGGGGGAATAAATGAAAAATAACAAAGTTATAAAGGCGCTCTGGATGTATATAAGATTAACAGATGCATATAAAGGGGTAATCATGTATTCATTTGTAGCTTTAATGATATTTATTTTTGATGCAATTTCTTTGGCACAATCACCGGATGAAGAAGCACTTCATTCAATACTAGGAGTTGTTCATTCCTGTCATATGTTTGCCTGCTTTGTAAGTTTATTGGGAAATCAAACCATAATTCAAAGAAAAATCTTTCCTTCATGTGGGATTTCAAAAATAGTAGTATGTATAGCTCCGATAATTATATGTCTGTTTTATTGCTTGTTTTATGATATTATTGCTTCGATAATAGCGATATTAAATTTTGGAGTGGAACTATTTAAAAATTATATAGTAGTTGCCGCAATTAACTCAGCTTCAGCTATGATCGTAAGTGCGATATACGGAAGAAAAATATGGTGGTTAAATGTATTGGGCTTTGTGTTTTATATGAATATTGTTATTGGTGGCACTAGTATTGCTCCGGCTATTGGAATGAAAATTACAGGGCCGATTGAATATGTGCTTCTGATTGCAGCTGGAATAGGTATAGCAGGTTTTATAGTAGCAGTTTTATTAAGTCTATACTGCTGGAAAAAGGGTGATAAGCATAACGAGTGCAAAAAAAGCAAATATATCAGGTAATTTGGTGGAAATAGAAAGTGTTATTTTTTATAATGTGAAAAATATATAGTATTTGTTAATAAAGTTTAGGAATATGAAATAAACAGTCTTTACAAGATTATAGCAATGTGCTAATATAAAAGCGCTCAATTATGTATGGGCTGGAGGAATTAAAAAAAGTATATTTAAAGAAGGAGTTTATTATGAGCTTAGAAGTAAAGAACCTTGTAAAAAGGTACGGCAACAAAACAGTAGTAGACAATATTTCATTTACCATGGAAAAACCAGGCGTGTATGCGCTTCTTGGAACAAATGGTGCAGGTAAGACAACCTCAATCAGAATGCTGCTTGGAATTCTTGATAAGGACGGCGGCGAGGTTTTATGGAATGGAAAGCCTCTTAATGTAGCAACATGTAATGTAGGTTATCTTGCAGAGGAAAGAGGCCTGTATCCAAAGTATACACTTATGGATCAGATTCGTTATTTTGCAGCACTTCGCGGAGTTACAGGAAGTGAAGCAACAAAGAGAATTCACTACTGGTCAGATAGACTTAAGCTCGATGAATATTTATATCCAAATGGAAAAAAAGCAGTAAATGCATCTGCAGGGGCAAGAAGAATGCCGGTTAAGAAACAAAAGCCAATGAAGGCAGATCAGCTTTCAAAGGGTAATCAGCAGAAGATCCAGCTCCTTATAGCGCTTCTCTCAAATCCTGATCTTGTAGTACTTGATGAGCCTTTCTCAGGCCTTGATCCTGTAAATACAGATATCTTAAAGGATGTAGTTAGAGAGCTTATAGCAAATGGAAAGTATATTATAATGAGTTCTCACCAGATGGAAGCTGTTGAGGAATTCTGTACAGACATTACCATTATGGCTCGTTCAAAGGCTGTAGTTAAGGGTAATCTCAATGATATAAAGAAGGGCTATGGAAGAGTTAATCTTGAGCTTAAGGTAGAGGAAAATGTTGATGAATTTATAAAGAAGCATGGAATTGAAATTCTCTCAGTTAAGGAAAATGAATATAAGCTTAGGGTGACAGGAGATGAGCAGGCAAATAATCTTCTTAAGGATCTTTTAAGTGCAGGTATTAATATAGTAACCTTTGATCTTAAGGAACTCTCACTTCACGAGATATTTGTAAAGGAAGTACAGGCAAGGGAGGAACTTTTCCAGAAGGAAGAGGCAGCTAAGGAAGAAGTAAAATAAGGTTTGTAAAACTATCAATTATAAAGAAAGCGATATAAAAAATATGAATAAAAAAACTTACGGATTGAAAGGATTAGGTGAGGTCTTTAGATTTACATTAGTTCAGACCTTCAAGAATAAAGCTTATCTGTCATCGTTGATTTTAATGTTAGTTATGTCTATATTGTCAGGCCCATATATGTATTTAGCAGGAAGCGTAGGAGAAAAGGCAGGAGAAAAAATAGGCAGCGTTTCGGCAGAAGATCTAAAAATGACGGATGTATATGTAAATAATACAAGTGGTGTTATAGTTACTGTAGAAGATCTTGTTTCGATAGATTCGATATTTGAAAATGTTAAATTTCATGAAAATGAAGCAAAAAACGAAGCAGATCTTTTAGCAGGCGAGGTGGTTTTAGATGTAGCTACAACAGCAGAAGGCTATCAGATAGATGCCATAATCGGAAATGAATCTGAAATTAATGATTCAGAGCTCGATCTTTTATTATCAGATTATAAATATGCTTTTGATTATAATAGAAAAGCGGCTGTAGGTCTAGATGAAGAGATTATCAGCATGGTCTATAGCAGTGTTGATTCACGTGTAGATACAGAAAAGGAATATAATGAGTCACAGAATTATTCAGCAGTATACAATGCAAGAAGTGGAATTGAAATGGCATATTGCTTTATATTGATGTTAGTAATTACTCTTTCAGCATCATTTATTGCAATGAGTGTTGTAGAAGAGAGAGCATCAAAGCTTGCAGAAACCCTTCTTATGAGCGTAGAACCAGTAGCACTTCTTATGGGAAAAATCTTAGCCATGATGTGTTATACGCTTCTTATGATTGTTGGAATGGTAACAGGCTTCCTTATTTCAAACGCATTTACCTCAACGTTTATAATAAAAGGAAAGCAGGGAGCTGCAGCGCAGATGGCTTCTGCATTAAATCTTGATACAATATTTGCAGTACTTAGTCCTTTAAACATAGTTATTTTAGTTTCTTTCATTCTTTTAGCATATCTTGCTTGTTCAGTATTAACTGGAATATTAGCAAGTTCATGTTCAAGACAGGAAGAAGTAGGTGGAACAATTTCAGGAACAACTACTATCACAATGATAGGATATATGGTTGGTATTTTTTCAATGCAGATCGATAAAGAAATCGTGCATATTGTTTCAGCGTTAGTACCAGTAGTGGGATGCTTTACTTCACCGGTAAATTATATAGTGGGAAATATAAATCTGGGAATATTCCTTTTATCACTTCTTATTCAGTTAGTTACAGTTGCATTTATGATGTGGCTCTGCGGTAAGGTATATAAGAAGGTGCTTGTACATGAAGGAAAGTCATTGAAGCTGTTTGATCTGTTTAGGCTTATGAAAAAATAACATATCTTAATTAATATAAAGGAGCGAAAATGTTTAAAAATTTTGGTAAGGTATTTAAATTTACCCTTGCAAGAAGGTTTGATAGTAAGACATATAAGACTACTACAATACTTTTATTCTTACTGTTTCTTTCATTACCACTTTTGCTTTTTCCTCTCATAACAAAGGCTACAAGTGATGAGAAGGAAGATGTACTTGAAGGCAGTAATGTAGAGTATGTATATGTTGCAGGAGATGGTTTAGTAGATCCATCAACTATGGATTTTAGCCTCTTAAATATGTTAGGCGCTGAAAAATATAGTGATATTAACTATGTAAGTGTAGCTGATGAAGAAAGTGCTCTTAAGGCTGCAAAGGATGCTACAGCAGAAGGAAAAAAGGCTGTTGCAGTTTGGATTGATTATGAAGCACCTATGAATATTTCTGAAGTAGCGGATGCAGCAGGAAGTGCAACTGGTGTTGATGTTTCAGCTCTTAGAGCAGGTTCAGTAAATCCAGGACAGATTTACATTCAGATAATTGTACCAGATGACTCGGAATTAAGTACTAAAGAGGTGGATCGTTTATCATCATACCTTGAAAGTAATTCAAGTGTCGTTAGTATGATATTAGCAAAAGTTAATACAACTATGATAATGGAGCTTGTTAAGACAAGCAGCACAGAGATGTATACTGCAAAGGGCCATGCAACAGGAACTGTATTATCAGATGAAATAGAAGATAATGCCAAGGCAAAGAGTGATGGAATAATGAGTGGTTTAGGTTTTGCCATTCCTTACATTACACTTATGATTATGTATTTCATGGTTATAATGTATGGTAATCAGGTTGCTATTGATGTAGTTCTCGAAAAAGAAAATAAGCTCATGGATACAATGCTCGTAAGTGTTGCCCCAGAGTCAATGGTACTTGGAAAGTATCTTGCAGCAGCTACGGCAGCCATTATTCAGGTAGTATTGTGGATAGCAGCATTAATAGGCGGTGTATTTGGTGGTATTGAATTAGTTCAGTTTGTTAATAAGGATGTTTATAAGATGATCAAGGCTATTGTTGATGTACTTATGGGTCAGAATTTATTAAATCCTGTGAACATAGTATTAGCAATCGCAGTTATAGCATTAAGCTTTGTTCTTTATTGTTCTCTTGCATCTGTAAGTGGTGCACTTGTATCAAAGCAGGAGGATCTTGGAAGTACTAACTGGATTTATGCCATGGTTATTCTTGCTAGCTTCTTAGCAGTTCTTATGTGTGGAGGCATGAATGCTTCTACAACACCAGCAGTTCTTCACTACATTCCATTCACAGCTGTATTTACAGTACCAGCAGGACTTCTTTTAGGAAATCTTTCAATATTGAATGGAGTTATCGTTATCTTTATCATTGCGTTAACAAGTGTTCTTATAGCTGTGGTAGCAGGTAGAATTTATAAGATGACTTCTCTTTACAAGGGAAAAGCGCCAAAAATCAATGAAGTAGTAGGAATGCTTTTTGGAAAGCAGAAATAATTAAAAAGGTGGAAAAAGCGGTAAGGCCCTGTTAAGCAGTTTGGGAAAATTTTTCAAATATCCCTCTTGACTTTTGGAATAATAAGTGGTAAAATAATTCTTCCAGTTAAGGGTATATTAACTGATTAACCAGGGCTTGTACTGGTTTCGACGGGGATTTTGAAGTTCTATAAGCCATCCGTGGACTAGGACCACGATAAAACTTAGACTTAAAATTAATCGCTAATAATAACGATTACGCTCTTGCTGCTTAATTTTTAAGCGGTACGGGTTCCGGATCAATTTAGCATCCGGTGTCAGCCGCACTTAACCTGCTATTTGCGATACTGGCATCAAATGACGCAGGGAACTTCGCTCTGAAAGCTTTGACGGAGCAGAAGAACTTATGAAGCTACTGATGCATTAATCCTGTCTGTGGGATCTTGCAAAGGGAATGCGCAGCGCCGAAAGGTTAGCCGCCTGAATGCAGACTGTGATGGAAGAAAGTGGAATGAATGGGTTTTCGGACAGGGGTTCGATTCCCCTCAGGTCCATTCTTTATGAATGGTAAAGAGAGAGTAAAAGGCTTTGCAATGCTAGTTGCAAAGCCTTTTTTGTTTGTGAATTTAGTTGACTAGAAGTCAAAAAAAGGATAAAATATATTTGAGCTTTTTAATAAAGTGATTTATTTTTAGCTGAAAAACACAGAAAAAACACACGGGCGTGTTATATTAAAAAAGAGAATTATCGGTGTGTATGGATTCTATAATTTTGAGTAAAAAATAAGCATGATTTGAAAGCTTTGTATATGACCTATACACACTAAAAGTGAAGATTGGAAAAAGAAATGAAGAAAAAAGTGTTAAAGAAGACAGGCATAATGCTTATGGCAGCAGCTTTGACAGTAGCAGGATTAGGTGGATGTGCAGTAAAAAATAAAGATAAGGTAGAAGATACTAATAGCCAGGCAGTAACAGGAGAGGCAGCAGATGGAACGAAAGCAGCTGAGGAAGAAGCAGTGGATCCAAATTTGCAGTTTGCACCTCCTGTATCAGGCGATACACTCGCAACCTTTGATGTAGAGGGTTATGGCAAAATGACCTTTAAGCTCTTTCCTGAGGTAGCGCCAAAGGCAGTAGAAAATTTTGTAACTCATTCAAAAGAAGGCTATTATGATGGAGTGACTTTTCATAGAGTATGTGCTGATTTTATGATACAGGGAGGAGATCCTGATGGTACCGGCTACGGCGGAGAAAGCATTTATGGAGAGGCTTTTGAAGATGAATTTTCAGATAATCTTTCGCCTTACCGAGGAGCACTCTGCATGGCAAATTCAGGACCGAATACTAATTCATCTCAGTTCTTTATAGTTCAGGCAGATGCATCGACCATTACTGATATGGAAGATCTTTTAAAAGAAAGATATGATATCTCTTTAGGCGATTATTTTTCTGAGGCCTATAGTGTGGAGCTTTCTGACAGTCAGATATCAGAATATAGGGAAAAAGGCGGAACTCCATGGCTTACTAGAAAGCACACTGTATTTGGCCAGATTGTAGAAGGACTAGATGTTTTAGATGAAATATCAGCAGTTAAGGTTGATGAAAATGATAAGCCAGTTAGTGCAGTAGTCATTAATCATATTGAAATAACAACTGCCAAGTAAAAGCGTTAGAAAAGTGAAATAGAGGTAAAGAGGGCTTAAAAGTAGGATTTGTAAAAATGATTAGGTATGAAAAGGAGAAGCGTATGGATAAGCTTAAGATTCTTGTAGTTGATGATGAGAGCAGAATGAGAAAGCTTGAAAAGGATTTCCTGACTAAAAGTGATTTCACTGTTCTAGAGGCAGCAGATGGGGAAGAGGCACTTGACATTTTTTACAAGGAAAAGGATATAGCGCTCATTATTCTAGATATCATGATGCCAAAGCTTGATGGCTGGCAGACCTGCCGCGAAATAAGAAGGGAATCGAAGGTTCCTATCATAATGCTTACGGCAAAAAGTGAAGAAAGAGATGAGCTTTTAGGCTTCGAGCTTGGAGTAGATGAATATATCAGTAAGCCTTTCAGCCCTAAGGTGCTCGTTGCAAGAGTAGAAGCAATCCTTAGAAGAAGCGGAATTACCGATGAAAAACCTATAGAAATAGGCGGAATAGTAATAGACAAAACTGCGCATCAGGTGAAAATAGATGGAAAGGGCATCGATCTTAGCGTAAAAGAATTTGAGCTTCTAAATTATTTTATTACCAATAAAGGAGTAGCTCTTTCTCGTGAGAAAATCCTTAATAATGTGTGGAATTATGATTATTTCGGAGATGCAAGAACCATAGATACTCATGTTAAAAAGCTCCGCAGTAAAATGGGAGAAAAAGGAAATTATATTCATACCATTTGGGGAATGGGCTATAAATTTGACGTGAATACAGAAGAATGAAAAAGCAGCTAAGACAGCTTAAAGTGAATGAAAAAGAAAAAACAGCTAAGACAGCTTAAAGTGAATGGGAAGGTGTGAAAAAAGAAAAAGCAGCTAAGGCAGCTTAAAGTGAATGGGAAGGTATGGGAAAAAAAGAAAAAGTAAAAAGAAAAAGTAAGACGCCTTTCAGGCAGTCTATGCGATGGAAAATGACCCTTTTGATGACCTTTGCCCTGTTAGTGTCAATATTTGTTGTATGGTCGGTAAATAGGCTGTTTCTTGAAAAGTATTATAAAAGGACAAAGATTAATACTCTAGAAAGCGTATATAATAGAATCGATCTTTTATTAAATGAATCTGAACTTACAGAAATAGACGAGGATACGGAGGTAAAGCTATCATCAATTGGCTCCAATCAGAATGTAGATATATTTATTATCTCATTATTAGGACAGAACCTTGATTCTGAAGGCTTTGGTATGAATGAACCTGGGAAACCCGGGAATCCTGGAAATCCTGGAGATTTCGGACAGCAATATAATACGGAAAATAAAAAGCGTGAAGAAGGAAATTCCTTCGAAACTGATTTCCAAAGCTATATGGCTTCAAAAGATAGTGCACTTACTGAAAATAGCACTTTAGATGCGGGTGGTAGTGAACTCACTGAAGATGGCACTTTAGATGCGGGTGGTAGTGAACTCACTGAAGATAGTACTTTAGATGCAGGTGGTAGTGAACTCACTGAAGATAGCTCTTTAGATGCAGGTGATTTTGCAGGAGAAACTACGGGTAGTAATCCTAAAGAAGAGCAGGAAAAAACTACGGAAAGTAAGTTAGAAGAAAATCAGGAAAAAACTACGGAAAGTAAGCTAGAAGAAAATCAGGAAAAAACTACAGAAAGTAAGCCGGGAGGAGACCAGGGAGAAACTGCAGGTAACAAGCCGGAAGGAGAGCAGGGAGAAAATGGTCCGATTAAGGGAAAATACATTATATATCCGACCAGATATTCCCTTAGAGAGTACGAAAATATAATTAATTCCATGAGGCTATATACATTCGGAGTAGCTGGAGCAAAGGCAATCGGAATAGAAAATATTAAGACTATTTCGACATCTGACAGCTATAGTATATATTCTCAGAAAAATATTATGTACGGCTCTGATTATATAGATCTTTACGGAAAAACCAGTGCAGGCTATACCATATTTTTAAGAACTAACTATGCAAGCATAGAGGAAAGTGCAACGATTGCAAATAGGTTCCTGCTTTATGTAGGCATTATCATAATTACGCTCGGAAGTGTAGGAATGTATTACCTAAGCAGGCGCTTTACAAAGCCTATTCTTGAGTTATCAGAAATATCGGAAAAAATGAGTGAAATGAACTTTGATGTAAAGTACAAGGTGACAACTAATGACGAAATTGCAACTTTAGGTCAGAGTATGAATCGTTTAGCAGAAAATCTCGAAAAGAATATCAAGGAATTAAAAATGGCAAATAATGAACTAGCCCTTGATAATGAAAGAAAAACTGCAGTAGATGAAATGAGAAAGGAATTCCTTTCAAATGTAACTCATGAGTTAAAAACTCCTATTGCATTGATACAAGGATATGCAGAAGGACTTATAGATGATGTAAATGATGACCCGGAGGGCAGAAAGTATTATGCAGATGTAATAGTTGATGAGGCAAAGAAGATGAATGTAATGGTAAAGAAGCTTCTTTCATTAAATCAGCTTGAATTTGGAAAAGCTCAGATTGATTTGGAACGATTTGACATAGTCGCTGTAATAAAATCTGTTTTAAGGGCCTCAGAAATAATGATCTCTCAAAAAGGAATCAAAGTAATTTTTGAAGAGAAAAATCCTATATATGTTTGGGCGGATGAATATATGATGGAAGAGGTAATTACGAATTATGTAAGTAACGCCATAAATCATATTGATGGAAAAAAGATAATAGAAATAAAGCTTATTAAATACAGTGAAGTACTCCGTGTGGCTGTTTATAATACTGGAGAACTTATACCAGAGGAAAGTCTTGATAAGGTCTGGGAAAAGTTTTATAAGGTCGATAAGGCGCGTACCCGTGAATACGGCGGAAGCGGAATAGGACTTTCAATAGTAAAGGCCATTATGGAAGCACATAATAAAAAGTATGGAGTTGCAAATCATGAAAATGGAGTAGAATTCTGGTTTGAAATCGACTATGATCCAGAGACAGCAGGAGGGCAGAAGAAAATAGGAGAAAAATCAGCAGACGAAACAAAAAAGCAAAAGCGATAGTTACAAAACAATAGTTTAAGAATAATGAAAAACAATAAAAATACACATATGAGAAAAATAATTCTTATATGTGTATTTTTTTACACATTTAATGCGTTAGAATATTTTTTGTAAGATGAATAAAGAAATCTTAAGTTACAAAAATTATCATGAATTAAGAATTTATAAGGTGATACGTATAGAAAAATAACGTAATAGGAAATAAGTTAATAAAAAATCACGAGTTACAATAAAAATATCTTGACTTTTGGAAATTCGTAATGTATAATGTGACTACACCAAACAAGAAAAGCATGTTGAAAAGAAAAAAATAAATTGCGAAATAAAAGAAAAAAGAAGCGAAATAATGTATTAGAATAATATGCGAAAAGAAATTAGTAAATCGCATTTAGAAAAATAATTACGAGAAAAAAGATTATTACCGTTGTTTACTGTTTTAAAGGAGAAGAATTCCAGGAGGAAAATAAAATGCTTAATAATTATTTAGACGGTTTATCAGATGAAGAATTCATGAGTTTTGCTTTTATTTCAGCAATATTAATTGCAAGCGTTGCAATAGCAATAATCGCAGCAATTGCTCACATTTTAAAGAAAAATGGAATTTTAGAAAAGTTATTTGACTTATCATTAGAAGTATTAGATGCTGTTTATATTGTATATTACAATTTGCACTATAATTTAAAGACAGAGAAAAAGCAGCAGAAGACAGGAAAAGCAATGCATAAAGCTTCATGTCAATCAAAGGTAAAGGTGATGAGCGAGAAACAGATATATGAAGCAAAGCGTGCAGCGTAAATGGCCAATCAGATCTCATAAATTATACAACATACCAAACAAGATACCGCAGGCAGCTTGCCTGTGGTATTTTGTTTTCATAAAAAAATGAAGCTTCTTAGGGATAAGTGCTTAAGAAATTAGAAAAGTAACGTAATAAGTAGCATGGCCTCTGCCAAGAGAAGTATTGCTAAAGTGAATAAAATATGCTAAAATTAAAAGACGATTTGTCAAAAAAGCAAATTTAGCTTACAGGAAATAGGGGAAATTAAAATGGCAGAAATAAAAGAAAATAAGAGAATTTTTAAGAAAAATGATGAAGTTGAAATAGAAATAATAGACCTTACAGATAAAGGTGATGGTATAGGAAAATATGAGGGATTTACCATATTTGTAAAAGGTGCATTAATTGGAGACGTTGTAGTAGCACATCTCATATATGTTCAAAAAAGATATGCAAATGCGATTATTGCAAAAATAGTAAAGCCATCAGAGCATAGAGTAGAATCACCATGTCCTGTAGCTGGAAAATGCGGCGGCTGTCAGGTGATGAATCTTAAATATGAAGAGCAGCTGAAAATGAAGCAGTCAAAGGTATATAACTGCCTGAAAAGAATAGGTGGCATAGAAAATCCAAATGTTCTTGATATAAAAGGAATGGAATATCCTTATTTTTATCGTAACAAGGCGCAGTTTCCTGTAGGTGAGGATAAGTTAGGAAAGCCATTAATAGGCTTTTACTCAATGAGGTCACATAATATTATCAGTTCTGATGATTGCTACATAGAATCACCAGATTTTAATGCTGTAAAAAATGTAATCACAGCATTTATGGAAAAGTATAAAGTGAAGGCTTATGATGAAAAGACGCGCAAGGGAATATTAAGACATGTACTGATGAGAAAGGCGCATGCAACGGGAGAAATAATGGTGTGCCTTATAATTAATGCAGACAAATTGCCACATGAGGCAGAATTGCTAGCCATGCTTATGGATATGGATTTTGAAGGGGGTAGGCCGGATGGAATACAAGATGAAGTGTATGGTAAAAAGCCCTTCATCAAATGCATTGCAGTAAATGTTAACAAGGAAAATACCAATATAATTCTAGGCAGAAAAACATACTTTTTAACTAAAGAAAAGAACATACTAGATAAAATAGGCGACGTAAGTTTTGAAATAGCCCCTCAGTCCTTTTTCCAGGTGAATCCATTGCAGACAAGAAAACTCTATGAGACAGCTCTTGAATATGCTGAACTAGATGGAAGCCAGGTGGTGTGGGATCTTTATTGTGGAATAGGCACAATATCATTGTTCCTTGCAAGAAAAGCTAAAAAGGTTTATGGAGTTGAAATAGTCCCAGAAGCCATAGAAAATGCAAAGAAAAATGCAGAAATAAATGGCATAGAAAATGCAGTCTTTGAATGTGGCCCAGCTGAAGAAATAGTCGAAAAAATGCTAAAGAATGTTCAAGAAAAAGCGGATGTTGTAGTAGTTGATCCACCAAGAGCAGGACTTGATGAAAAATTAATATCAACAGTTGTCGGAATGCAGCCAGAGAGAATAGTATATGTATCCTGTGATCCAGCAACACTTGCAAGAGACGTGAAATTATTTGGCGAGCAAGGCTATGAATTCGTAAAAGCCCAGCCGGTTGATATGTTCAGCGCAACGGTGCATGTGGAGACTGTGGTTCAGCTTTCCAAGGGAGATGTCAAGTTACATTTACCATAAGGGAAAACCTGTATTTCAGATTCAAGACGCTTTGCAAAGCGGAAAAGAAGATGCCGGCTACGGTATTAAATGCTTACTGTATTACTGATGATCTATCTGGACGTGCAACTTAGTGTTCCGAGCTGGTATTACATAATATGCGTCTTAATGATGATTATTCAAGCTGTAAAGCATGGTATTTGAAATCACAAAAGAAAGATATCTGAAGATGATTGTGGAGAATTCATAGATGGTTCTCTACTGTTATTTTAAACTATAGGTTTAGTGAAAACAAAAGCTGAGGATGTTATACTGATTCTATAAATGTTTATGGCAGCTAACCGGGTTTACTTCTTTAGGGACCATGTTGTCGTGGGTTCGAATCCCGCCAGGACGGAAACGTTCTGTAGCTCAGTGGGTAGAGCGCATGTTTAATCCGGTAATATCGCCATATTATGTGCCGACAGCTATTGCCGCTTACTTCTTTATTTTGGTTGATAGCGGCAAGATTCGTCGGCTTTTTGAGAAAACTATAGCAGAGGATGGAGATATGCAGGAAATATACAAGGACTATCTTTTTGAGAAGCATATTCTTGTAAGTGAAAAAAATGTTGAGGAAAAGAATGTATTTGAGACCTTGTTTGCACTGGCTCATTTCTTTGACATAAGAATTATAAAGGGTGAGAAACTGGTTAACCACGGGATGATCGGTGAACTTTCAAAGCGGCTGGGAGAAAACGTTCCGGAGCCATTTTATAAAGGTTTTCCCCTAAGTGTACGCGAACTCACTTCAGAGGAGCTGCTCTTTGATCAGCTCTTACATTACTTTACGACATATGGCATGGGGCATTTTGATGAGCCTGGGCATTCTGTGTTTGAAAAAGATTTTGAACGTGTTGCATTTCGGGAAGATGCTAAGGCAAAGGAATTTGAAGTACAAACGGAAGAGGAAGCAGCGGAGACGTTAAAAACCATCGTTCATAACCTTTTGTCGGGTTCACGTCCTTTAAATGAAAGACAATATGCACTGGTGCTGGCATACATTCTTGACCATGACGGTGAAACACCGGAGATTTCATCAAAAAATACACTGGTACGACTTTTAATTGACACAAAAAAGCTTTCTTTCACTGATAAAATGAATCTGTCGGATGCGATGAAGGTTGTGGACGAATTGAATTATCGTAATTACAACAATAGCAATCCTAAAAAGCTTAATTTCAAAAATCAGGATAGAAAGTTTTTGACAGAGATTTTAGATAGGATGCTTAAGGGAAGCAGGTGCGATATCCGAACCTGTTATGAGAAGAAGCAGTTATGGAATGGATTTTTGCATCACATTCATTATCAGCCTAAAAACGAAGCGGCGTCAGTTTTTGTACGCGCTATGAGAGAAAAGGGAAATGAGTCCGTATATAGTGAGTTCGAAAAGCTGATGCGTGAAAACAGGCGGCAGGAAGCTGCCAATTTACTGCGCGAAAAGAAAGGGAATTCGTCCTTGCTTCGGAATTTGGATTATATTATAAGCCGTATGGATAGTGAAGAAGCTGAGGCCTTTCTTTCTGATTTTCCTGAGGATTGCAGTGCGCTTATTTTGTTGCAATTGTTATTCCGATATGAATCATTTTCAAGGGATGGTGGGCGTACTTTCAAGTTTTCCAGACATAATCTGTTGAAGGTTCATGCTGAAACGAATGAAGAGCAGAACAGAAGAAAAAGCAAACTTTCTGAGGATCAGGTCGAGATTCTTAAGACTGTTATACGGTCACGACTAAAAGGGAAGTTGAAGAATAAACTGGGCAAGGTATATGTTGATCCGGCGATGAAAAACTACGCACTTCCACTTGCGGAAAATACCAGTCAGGGAGGATACGGAGTACTCTCAAAAGGGTCGAGGATTCCCTTTGACGAGGGTAAAAAGCTACGGGCATTTACATATTGGGAAAAAGTCAATGATATTGACCTTTCTGTATTTGCGCTTACAGAGGAGGGAAGGCGTAAGGAATTTTCGTGGAGGACAATGGCAGAACAACAATCTGCGGCGATTACATATTCAGGAGATGAAACAAGTGGATATAACGGTGGCTCTGAATATTTTGACATCAATCTTCCTGAGTTTAAAGTGCGTCATCCGGAATACCGGTATCTTATATTTTGCGATAATGTTTTCTCAAAAGTGAACTTTAACAAGTGTTTTTGTAAAGCCGGCTATATGCTGAGAGATGAGGATGACAGTGGAGAAATATACGAGCTAAAAACTGTCGAATCAGCTTTCCTTGTGGACTGTGAGAGTACATTTGCATATTTATTTGGAATAGATTTGTTAAAAAATGAATTTATTTGGTTGAACCAGGCGAGAAACAGCAATGCGCAAGTGGCAGGAAATACGCCCTTGGCTTTTTTACTGGATTATTTTCATGTCACGGAAATCTTTAGCGTATACGACTTTTTCGAACTGATGGCTGAAGAAATGGTAGAGGATCCCTTGGATGCCGAGATTGTTGTTACAGATCATGAGACAGTGTGCTCCGATGGTGCTGAGATAATAAGAGAGTATGATTTTGAAAGACTAAGAGCATTAATGGGGTAATAGTGAATCAAGGAGGCTTTGGTATATGAATTATTACATAAGTGACCTGCATTTGTTTCACAAAAATGTAACACGTGCAGGTAAGGACTTTGATGACCGCCCATTTGATAATTTAGAGGAGATGCATTCAATCGTTAAGGATAAATGGAATGCTAAAGTTACAAATGGTGACACAGTATATATTCTCGGAGACCTAGCTATGCGAGGAACGCAGGAGGACTTGATCGCTTTTGTATCGACGCTAAAGGGTCATAAGGTAATGGTTAAAGGGAATCATGATGATATTAAGGATCTGCGATATAAGCAGCTTTTTGATGAAATCTGCGATTATAAAGAGATAAGCGATACGCTTGACGGAAAAAATGTGAAGTTGGTGCTTTGCCATTATCCGATACTAATGTGGAAGGATCAGCATCGTGAGTCAATCCTGTTATA
>JAEEGI010001482.1_pt1 | contig 58494 bp, 49 predicted proteins | sample 8958751 | NCBI WGS metagenome assembly JAEEGI01 (sample SAMN16246545, study PRJNA631951) | gut metagenome | biome: gut microbiome; feature: rumen; material: KS-attached | host: Bos | place: Iran: Karaj | collected 2018-10
CGCTTACCAACGCCCTGTCCTCTGAGTTCATCTGAAACCCAAAGCTCTGTTACCAGCATACGGTTAGACCAATCTTCAGGACAAACCTCTATGCATGCCAGAAGCTCTCCTGATTCACTAACAACTCCGAAAGCCTGCGCATCCACCCAATGCGCCTGATACAGAGAATCTGGAAAGTCATACTCTTCAGGTGTATGAAGAATCTCTTTCTCGGCCAGCTTCTTAACAAGTTTGACTGTGCATCCCTTTTCATCAAGCGGATCTATCTGCACATCGTAGTAGCTGTCACTCCTGGTAACAAGGGGAATTGTTACTCCCTCCCACTTCTCCTTGGGAAGTGCCACTATCTCAACATTACTCTTTTCCATTTATATTCTCTCCTCAAGTTATCTTTTTATATCTTTCTTTCTCTTTTATCTCTTTCTGTCTATATCTATCTCTTTCTATACTTTCTTTCTATACCTTTCTATCCCTTTCCTTCTCTTTCTATCTCTTTCTTTCCAACTCACATTTTCCTGTGATTACTTATTCTTCCTAATGATTTCCCCTACGTCCTCTGCTGTAGCCGCAATGAATGTAGCACCTGCAGTAGTAAGTTCCTCCTCATCCCCATATCCGTAGAGAACTCCGATTGAATCCATACCAGCCTCTGCTGCCGCAGAGATATCATTTTCTCTATCGCCAACCATGACTGCCTTATCCAAGTCCTTGATACCACACTGCTCTAAGGCATATCTGATGACATCAATCTTATACTTCCTGTTGGCATCATTGGAAGTTGCCACAAAATCAAAATACTTATCAAGGCCAAAATGCTCAAGTACAAGCTTGGTACCCTTTTCCGCTTTAGATGTGGCAACAATAAGCTTCTTACCTTCTGCCTTGAGGCCAGATAGCAGCTCTTCTATTCCTGGGTATACCGTATTCTCTAGGGCTCCGCCCATGCCAAAATAATATTCTCTATAGAATGCAACTGCCTTGTCAGCATCTTCAGATGAATATCCAAGAGATTTCTCAAATGAATCTCTAAGTGGTGGGCCCACAAATCTTCTGAACTGCTGCTTGTCCTCTACAGGATCACCCATTTTCTCTACAGCGTAGGCAAAAGAGCTCATGATACCCGGGCCTGAATCTGTCAAAGTCCCATCCAGATCAAAGAGCACATAGTCGTACTTAGTCATGTTCACACCTCCAAAATAAATCCTGGCTTCACAAAGGTTACTCCATTATCAATTACGTGCTGAAGCATCAGCTTGTAGTAATCAGGAACCATCTCTCTTGTCTCATCATGATCGTGCAACAGGATAATATGGTAGCTGCCATCCTCCAACAAAGCCCCACCTGAAGCAGGCTTTTCATCGTGAACTCTCTTAAAGACATCATCAAGAGTAAAACCGCTATCAGGGCGAATCTGATACTCCGCAAAGTCGAAAGTCCAAAGCGTATCAATATCCTTGTCCAGACCTGTCTCTTTCCACCATGGATACTTAATTTCCCTGTCATCAACCTTGGTAAAGCCCTTATCAATCAGATACTGATGGAGCTTTTCCTTGTTCTCTCCGCCCTTGTTGCCATAAGGAAAACGGAAGGGTCTGAATTTCCTCTCAACTCCAGCTCTCTTATAAATATCATCAAGAAGCGCCTCGCACTTCTCTATTTCTTTTACTCCCTCTTCAAAAGAAACTTCTGAAAAGTTAATATGCGAATAGCTGTGATTTCCAACAATCATCCCATGCTGCAGAGCATAGATTACCTGCTCAGGGTATTTTTCTATGTCGCGTCCAACTGCGAACATCACAACCTGAATTCCCTTGTCATTAAGATAATCAACAAGCTCAGGCGTGTGTATTGTTGGAATATCATCTATTGTAAGTACCGCTCTGATCATCTTTTTTCATACCTCCACTGTGTAAATCCCCTAATTCTACTTATTACTCTTGCGCATCACTCACTGATTGCCAACGCCACCGTCAGTTCTGGCAGCACTTCGTTTCTTCCCTTATCGTATTTAGCCTGCTGCTCCTCATTCCTTCCCACAAGCGCCGCGCCAGTTGCTGAATTATCAGATACAACAAGGAGCGCAATACCTGGAATCTCCAAGAGTTCTGTCATCAGGTAAAAAGAGCTCGTCTCCATCTCGATAAGATCCGTGTCAAAAGACCTGATCTCGTCTATATGGCTGTACTCAAGCGCAATTGAAGGAGTGCAGAAAACACTAGCTTTCTTGAGTTCATACCCTCTCTTATCTGCAAAAGAAACCACCTTATCTACAAAATCCATATCTGGATAAACCTTCTCAAAACGCATATCATCCCTGATGGAAGACTTCATAAGGTACGCATCTGCGCTGCTACCTGATATTGAATAGGATGGAGTACAGATATCACCAAGCTCAAAGCCTTCCTTAAGAGCACCAACTGCTCCGATAAAGATTACCTTTTTGAAAGCGAGTTCAGCGCAGATAGCCAAATGATCTATCAGATTTCCAGCTGATGAGCCGATCTTGATCCAGGCGATCTTGTGGTCATCCACCTCAACCAGATATCCTGCAATATAGGCGCCTTCCTTCATTGTTGTAACCTTGTACTTATCCTCTAAATGAAGCTTATATGGAGAAAAACTCGGTGCAACCACAAGGGCATCATATTCAATGTCATCTCTAAGTCCAAAGGCCTGCTGTGCCATGTGCTCAGAATTATATTTATGGAAATTGTCAATGATCTGTTTAAGAGCTTCTTTCATCCTACCTCCTCATATCCCTTAGACTTCAGCACTACATACTTTCCCTCAAACACTTCCTCCAGAATCTGTAGTTCCAGTTCCTGTCTGTGCTTAAAGTGTGCAAAAAGAGCTTCTTCCCCAGAGAGCCCATTTTTAACTGCATAAGGAGACTCGTTAAAGTATCCTATCATTAGTGGGAACCACATTTCGTTTCCCTTATCATCAGATCTCTCTTTTCTGATAACACCGATGTTGCCTTCGATATCCTCAGATTTAAGATAGTAAATCTTGAATTCTTTATCCCCTAATGTTTTTCTGATTTCCCTGTAGAAATCAATGATCTCATCATCAGATGCATTCTGGAAAAGAATCATATCCTCCACAATGTTCTGGAAGATGGAGCACTCAAATATCTCATTATCCCCATGCCAATTAGAAAGGCGTCTTAAAATAATCTCTTTAAACTCAGCCCTATCAACACGGCCATTGTAGATTTCATGCTGTTCAAGATCTTTGTGAAAGCCAGGAGTATCAGTAATTATCTGAGTGTAGCAGGTGATCACCTTATCCCCTTCTTCATGGCTCTTTTCCTCAAGCTCGCTTCTTAGATTCTCATATTTATCAAGATAGTCTGCATATTCCTGCCTGGTAACATAGGCACACCATGCAAGCTCAACAGGAGAATAGTCTCCTTCTCTATACACTTTGCATTCCGGATGTTTCTCGGATATTTTCCCTACCAGTGTGCTTTTTCCGCTTCCCTGAAGGCCTTCAATAAAATAGTTCATTGCTTTCCCCTTCCTTCATATGATTTCACTATTGTATCACAAGAAAAAACTTATTATTACAAAACCTGCATCTAAACCGCACTTCTGACCTTCAAATCATGTTATCAAACATTATTGGCCCAAGTGTTCGATATGTTTCGGTCACTTTACGTAAATGTGTATGTTAAATCCAAAACACTATTTTCTCTTTCTTTTCTCTGTGATAATTTCACATGCAGTTAGAGAATACTAACAGGGAGGAACGTTATGGAAAAATTATATCCCCTTACTGCTGCCCAAAACATGCATTATCAGTGGATCCGGCAGTATCACACCCAGCAGGTTTCGGGAATCAGCATTGTCGCTGCAATTCAGCTGGAGCTTGACTTTGCACTTCTCAAAAGCTGTATCAACGAAGAGACCAAAAGATATGAATGTCTAAATCTTCGCTTCACCAAGCCTGATGAAAGCGGACAGATACGACAATACCTGAAAAGAAAAGTAATACGAAATACCAAGATTCTAAATCTGTCGTCCATGTCTTTTGAAGAAGCCGATAATGTCCTGCAGACCATGGCTTATGAAACCTTTGATGGAGATGATATTCCAATGTATGAATTCCTGATGGTAAAGCTTCCTGATGGTTTCAATGGCTTTTTTGTACATATCGATCACAGACTCATTGATTCCTGCGGACTCGCCGTTATGGTAAAAGATATCATGGCACTTTATGCACACTACGCCTTTGGAAAGTCTTACCCCGAGGCACTTGCCAAATTCGAAGACGTTTTGATATCCGACCTTACTAAATCCACAAACGAAAAGCGCCTGACCAGGGACATGGCTTTCTTTGAAGGACAGCTCGATAAATATGGCGAGCCTCTATATTCCGATATTCAGGGTAAAAAAGTCCTTGAAAAGTCAAGGCTGGCTCACAACAATCCAAATCTTAGAAGTGCTGATATCGAGACTCAAAACCTGTATGTAGCTGTAAAAAACTATAAACTTGAACCAGAACCAACAAGACGCCTGATGGATTTTTGCAGCAAAAACAGGATTTCTTTTAACAATCTGCTGCTACTATCCATGCGAACCTATTTATCCAAGGTTAACGATGGTCAGGAAGATATCACAATTGAAAACTTCATCGCAAGACGCTCCACCCACGATGAATGGACCAGCGGAGGAAGCCGCACCATCATGTTCCCCTGCAGAACAATAATTGGAGGCAAAGTAAGCTTTATGGATGCAGCACTTATGATACAAAACACTCAGAATAATATCTACATCCACAGTAACTACGACCCGGAAAAGATAAATTCATCCATGAAAAGACGCTTTGGCACACCGGATGGAACAACCTACGAGAGCTGCTACCTCACCTACCAGCCACTGGAAATAACAGATAAAACCCTTGACCTTTCCGGAATTCCTTTGTACTTCAAATGGTACGCAAACGGCGCAGCCACCAAGAAGGTGTACCTGACAGTAACCCACACTCCGGAGGGCGGCCTTAATTTTTCTTACCATTACCAGACGGCGCACCTTGTGGAAAAAGATATAGAGCTTTTCTACTATTACATGATGAAAATACTGTTTGCGGGTATAGAAACCCCTGACATAACCATAGGAAGCATTATAGAAAGTGTATAAATCGGAGGAGAAACAATATGAAAAACGAAAAACTATTCAAAGAATTTCTGGCACAGTACTGCAGCGTAGCACCTGCTGACATGAAGAACGATATGAGATTTTGCGAAGATCTTGGTCTTAGCTCCTTTGACTTCATGTCTCTTTTGGGAGACCTGGAGGACAACTTCGACTTGGAGCTCAATCTCGACAATGTTGGAAATATCACCACTATCGGCGAAGCTCTTGATCTTATCTGCATGGCACAGAAAATCTTATAAAGGGAGATCACTATGGAAAGTATACGACAGCTCTTTGATTATATGGTAAATGAATACTCTGATACTCCCGCACTCAAATGGCCTGTAAATAATGATGTATCCGAAATTTCTTACACAGGACTTGGTCAGAATGTTTCCAGGTTAAGAAAAGGGCTTCGCGCGGATGGCCTTAGTAAGGATCATATTGCAATCGTAGGTTTTAGCTCAGAAAGCTGGATTGAAGCCTTCTTTGCCATAACAACCGGTGATAACACTGCAGTTCTTATTGACCCGCTTCTTTCTGATGAGGAAATCATTGATCTTCTCGTAAGGTCAGACAGCAGCGCTGTTTTTCTTGACACTTCCAAGAAAGCTCTATCTGAAAAGCTGCAAACTTCCTGCCCTTTGGTCAGGAATACTTATTACCTGGACTCACTTCATAGTCTAAAAGACTCATCAACATATTCAGCAGATGTATTTGGTCTTTCTGGGGATAATACAGCCATGATAATCTTTACCTCAGGAACTACCGGCAAAAGCAAGGGCGTAATGCTCACCCAAAAGAACCTTGTCAGCAATGTGGAAGCTGTAGAATATGAGTCAGTTCCTGGAAGAGTTGTCTTAAGTGTACTACCAATACATCACGCCTTCTGTCTTGTAATGGACTATCTTAAATGCTTATCCCTTGGCTCAACGGTCTGCATCAACGACTCTTTCCTTCACATGGTAAAGAACATGCAGCTCTTTAAGCCTGAGGTTATGCTGATGGTTCCAATGATGCTTGAAACCATATATAAAAAGCTTCAGGGCGCCGCAAAGCTCCTTCCCAAGAAGGTTGTGGCAAATAAGGTTTTTGGTGGCCGTCTGACTACTGTCTTTTCAGGTGGAGCCCACCTCGATCCATTTTATATTGAGAAATTTGCTGAATATGGCGTGAATGTTTATGAAGGCTATGGAATGAGTGAATGCTCTCCTGTTATCAGCACAAATACGCCAACTGCCCACAAACCTGGTTCCGTTGGTAAAGTTCTGAAAAACGCGGAAGTCAGATTTAAAAATGGTGAGATTCTGGTTAAGAGTAGCAGCCTTATGACCGGCTATTACAAAATGCCCAAAGAGACTAATGAGGCACTTTCAGATGGATGGCTTCATACCGGAGACAAGGGCTATATGGATGAAGAAGGATATCTTTTCATAAACGGACGAGTCAAGAACCTTATCATCCTTTCAAATGGTGAAAACGTATCTCCTGAAGAAATAGAGAATAAGCTCTGCCTGTATCCACTAATCGAAGAAGTCGTAGTAACAGGAGATGGAAATGGCCTTACTGCCAGAATATATCCAGATCAGGAGCTGATAGCCAAAAAGAAATTAGACTCTGAAAAAATAAAAGAAAAACTGCGCAAGATTATAGATGAATACAATAGTGGTGTGCCTTCCTACAGAAGAATAGCGCACCTTGTTATAAGAGAAAACCCATTCAGGCGCAATACAACAAGAAAAATCCTAAGACAGTACGCAGCAGAAGACGTTCCTGCCTAAGTCATAATCCAATTTTCAGAATCCATTTTCTCGTATTGCTCTCAAGCTCTGTTACTTAGTCCAGGCAGGATTCCTGTTACAAAGACTTGTGTCAGGATGTCTGCAATCTCATCCACAGGCACATCAAAACCTGTAGTTGACCACTTATGTAGAACACCTATAGTACTTCCAATGCTTGATGCTATATAGTAGGTGGCACTCTTCCTGTCTTTTATCTGATAGGCCTCATCATCAGTCACAGTGCGCATATAGCGGTCAAACATCAGCAGCATTTTCTCAAAAAAAGCATCGCCTCTGGTACTATCAAGGAGAGTCCCCAAAAAGGGATTCTCCTTGGTGTAATTACAGATAGCAAGAAAAAATGATTTGCAGATTCCCCTGTCATCCTTGGGATGGAAGCTCTCCATGAGATTAAAAATCTTCTCAATTGTCTTTTCCTCCGCAGCATTAACAAGGGTAGGAATATTCTCGTAGTGGTTATAAAAAGTACTTCTTACTATTCCAGCCTTTTTCACCACATCAGAAACCGTAACTTTATCTATCTCTTTTTCTTTTAACAGCAAAAAGAAGGAATCAAAAATGGCATCCTCCACAGTGCTGTACCTCTCGTCAAATTCGTTCATAATCTCCCCCAAAGCTCATCTTAGTGCTTGTCCAGTTTCTCTTTTATCTTATTCAATGAGCTAATATCCAGTGTCATTACATTTGAGCTGAAAATGGTCTTCCCAAGCCACACCAATAACACAAAAACAAGAATTGGGATAATGCAGGCTGTTACAAGCATAACTGCAAGGGCCTCTAAAAGACTGCCAATAAATGTAGTTATTTTCTGAATCGTAGAATTGGTGATGGTACTAAGCTCGCTGATAATACCGCCTTCCGAGTCTCCCTCAACGTCAAGCTCGTTGTATTCCTCAACTGCATTGTTAACTCTTTCTGCCTGAGTCTGGTACACCATATCAGACAGCTGTACGCTGGCTGGAACTATGAGAAATACGATGATAGCAAAGATTGCGATCTTACCCGAAGTTCTCTTCCAGGAATCCTGCCCGAACAGGATTGACGCTGCCAGAATGACACAGGCCAGCGGAATAAGCGCCGCAAAGGCCACATATCCCGTGATGCATATCATGAATTTCTCAAGATACAAAGAGCTTAGAACCAACAGGAAATACTTGGCAAGCTCAGCAAGCTGCTCAGATAGCGGAGTACACATATCCCCTGGTAAAAGAGAAAGTGTAGCCGATGTTGCTGCTGCCCCTCCGGAAAGAGTCATGACTGTTGTGATCTTTTCTTCTGTCTGTTCAATAGAATGAGTGTGATTGTTTGGATCAGCTGCCCATGGTGCAAGCTTGGTAAAAGATATTACGGCCAGCAGTAAGAGTACCACTGCCACCGTTATTTTTTTTAGTTCCATTTCTCTCCTCCTCACTCGCACACAATTCTGTAATCTGAAGTGCCCTGATACTTACTTACAAACTGCAAAATAAGTTCCTCTGCTCGCTCCTGAGCCCTGTCAAGAATACCATTTTCAATAGCCTTCTCTTTGGCTGCTTTTTCAAATTCAGCCAGAGAATCATTGTAGTCAGATATGTTCAGTTTATTCCACATAGACTCTTTTTCCGAGAAAACCTTGAATGAGTCTTTATCAATACTCACCGTCTGAATCTCAGCCTTGGGAACATCTACAATAATCACCTTGGTCTCTTCCTCTTTTCTGATCTTAATTCTCTCAAAATCAACACCTGCAGTGACTGAGCCATCGTAGCTGTAGGCAAGCTCAGAAGTAGCATCAAAGAATTTCAGTACTTTCTTTTCCTTGGTATAGGTCTCAACCTGTGTAAAATAATATTCCTGAGTCACCAGAAATCCCATATCATCAAGGCCTTCCTCAATGATTTCTGTATTGACGGTTACTTTAACCTTATCCTCCTTGGGCCTTAGACTGGCTGTCTGTGGTATATCTGTACTACCAGCCTCTGCCTTTTTATCCCGCATATATCCAATACACAGTATGAGCATAACCAGTACAGAAACACCTATGATCACGCCATAAATTGTATTCTGAGTCTTACTGCTAATTTTCATTTCCCCAATCACCCTCTCACAGACTGATTTTTCCTTTATATTTCACGCATCGGTATTCACCATGCATGATCATATTTTACTCTTACTCTCCTCAAGAGCTGCAATAACCTTGTCACACCACTCATCAAATTCAGGATCTTCAACCTGGCACTCAGGATGCTCCTTGATATAATCAAGAGCTATGCGAACGCCCTGATCAAATCTGATAGTGGTGGTCATTGCCGGAACAGCTCTTTTGAGCTTACTGTTATCGAATACTACTGACACTGACTTATCGCCGAGAAGGCTTCCCTCAAAGTCATAGCCATACTTATCGCCTACAGCGCTCAGATAATATGCAGAAACATGATAAGGCTTAAGCTCTACCCCAAGTGCATCTGCGATTGTCTGATATATCTGATTCCAGGTAAGACACTCATCACCAGTAATCTGGAAAGCCTCACCAATAGCCTTAGGATTGCCCATGAGTCCTGTGTAACCCACAGCAAAATCTCTGTTAAAGGTCACATGCCAAAGAGATGTTCCATCCCCCTGAATGAGAACCGGCTTACCTTCCATCATTCTCTTTACAACCTGATAGAAGCCTTTTTTACCATGAACGCCAAGAGGAATATTTCTCTCATCGTAGGTGTGGCTAGGTCTTATGATAGTAACAGGAAAGCCCTCTGTTCTGTACTTCTCCATGAGGAACTCCTCGCAGGCTATCTTATTCCTGGAGTACTCCCAATGAGGATTAGATAGAGTTGTGCCTTCTGTGATCACGTAGCTTGCAGAGGGCTTATTATAGGCTGAAGCTGAGCTTATATACATATACTGTTTAGTCTTTCCCTTAAAGAGCCTGTAGTCTCTTTCAACCTGATCCCTGGTAAAGCCTATAAACTCACTTACAACGTCAAACTCCATCCCCTCAAGCTTCTTTTTGGCGTCCTCTTCATCAGAAATATCACAGATTATCTCATGGACATTTTCAGGAACCTCGCTCTTCCTGTTGCCACGATTAAGGAGCCACACTTCCCACATTGGATCCTGCGCCAACTTCCTTACAATTGCCATACTGATTGTTCCAGTGCCGCCGATAAATAATGCCTTCATACCTTTTCCTCCTTTAAAAGAATTACACAAAAAGCTGGCCGGATATAAATCCGGTCAGCTTAAAAATCTAATCATAACTTAACTGCTCCTGAGCGCTTCTAGTATCTCCTCGTCTGAATAAGGCTTAGTGACAAATGCTACAGCACCAGCTCTGATCGCATCAGCCTTATTATAATCCTGTCCTGCTGCTGAAATGATCACAACCCTGGCATCAGGATCGTGCTCTCTAATTGCCTTGAGTGAATCAATTCCATTCATCTCAGGCATAGTTATATCCATTGCAACCACATCCGGCCTGAGCTTAATGTATAAGTCCAGCCCTTCTTTGCCATTTATAGCCTCTGCTGCAACCTCGAATCCTGAATGTTCCAGAAGATGTCTGATCATCTTGCGTGAAACTCTCGAATCGTCTACTATTAGCACGCTCTTCATGCGAGAACCTCCCAAACCACAACGTGTTTGACATGTCCGATACATCAAATATTTATAATATTATATGACATTTTGAAGCAACAATTCAACACATCAAAACGTCCAGATATCCCTATTTGCTTGATGGATCATAGCTTTTAATAAAACTGTGAACTCCATTAACTGATTCATATACCCTGATCTCGCAGTTCTTAGGTCTCGGTCTCCAGATATAGCCTCTCTCCACGTCCTCCAGATAGCCCCTTATTACACGGATTATACCGCCATGGCAGGTCACAAGAACGTTCTCGTAGTCTTTAGCTTCAAGTTCGGTAAAAAAGCTTCTGACTCTCTCTATCATATGATCTGTAGTCTCTGCGGTCCTGGGAGCCGGAAACAGCTCAGGTATAGCCCAGTACAGACTCATCGGAAGACCAGTTGCAATATACTGTCTCTGCTCATATTTGCCAAAATCCGCCTCGATAATACGCTCATCCAAAATGATATCAGAGCGGTCAACATCTCCTATGATCTGGGCAGTCTCTACAGCCCTGCTCAAAGGACTTGAATAAATCGCATCAAATTTCACATTTCCTATAAGCTCTCTGGCAGTCCTCGCCTGAGCCCTTCCTCTGTCATTAAGAGGAATATCTGATCTGCCCTGCATGCGCTTCTGAGCATTAAGATCAGTCTGTCCATGTCTTGTAACCCATATCTTCATAAATTACTATTCCTTATTATCTACGGGCCTTCTTGCTGTAATCAGGCCTCATATTCTTAAGTTCCTCATAGAGAACCTTGTAGTTGTCATATCTGACCTTGGCTATCTTGCCCTCTGCAATAGCGTTCTTGACACCGCAATCAGGCTCAGCTATATGTGAACATCCGCCAAATCTGCACTCCGGCTCATATTCCTCAAATTCAGGATAGAACTGGCACAGATTCTCAGGAGTAACATTCCTCATCTCAAGAGACGTAAAGCCTGGAGTATCTATTACATAAGTGTCACAGGTCGCAGCACTGCCTGACTCTGCATCACTAGCAGATAGCTCTTCCACGAAAAAGAGCTCCGAATGTCTTGTAGTATTCTTGCCTCGCTCAATCTTACGGCTAAGCTCTCCAGTCTGCATCTGCGCGTTAGGAACAAGCTTATTTAAAAGAGATGACTTACCAACTCCACTTGGTCCAGCCAGAGTGGTTGTCTTACCCTTTAGCATCTCTTTGAGCTCATCAAGGCCTCGCTCCTCACGAACACTGATAAACAGAACCTTATAGCCACACTTCTCATAGGCATCATATAATTCCTGCTGCTCTTCAGGAGTTGCAATGTCCTGCTTGTTAAAACAGATGATAACAGGAAGGTTCTGCTGACGCATCATGATAAGGAATCTGTCCAGCAGGTTATAGCTTGGATTAGGCTTAACTATTGCAAACAAAATAACCGCCTGGTCCACATTGGCAACAGGCGGTCTAAGTAGCTGATTCTTTCTGGGAAAGATGTCTGTGATATTTCCCAGTTTCTTTTCCTCGTCGATGATATCAATCTCAACATCATCTCCCACCAGCGGTTTCAAATTAGATTTGCGGAAAATGCCCTTTGCCTTACATTCGTATACCTTTTCTTCAAAGGTCTCAACGTAGTAAAAACCGGCAATTCCCTTAAGAATTCTTCCCTTCAAAGGCTTAATTCTCCTGTGTGAAAGTTACTGCTCTGGTAACTGTTATCTCTTTGGTCTCACCACCAGTAGTCTCTCCAGTCTCTGGATTGGTAGTTGTAGGTGATGTTGCTGTATAAACAAATGTCAGAGTTCCTGTAGGAGACGTGATTCCCTTGGAATTCATCTGAATAGGAAAATCTGAAGTAGTTGTATTAAGAAGTGTTGTTCCATCTGAAGTAACAAGTGTTACATGAACTGAAAGGCCACCAGTATAGTTCTCTCCCTCAGTAGGAGCAGAAATATCTGATACATAGCTGTAAGTAACAGTTGCAGGACCTGTAGACAACTCCATATTGATGGTTGTGCCCTCAGATACTGATGTTCCATAAGCAATGCTCTGTGCACAGATAAGTCCTGTAAGATTAGGATCTTCGTTGCTGGTCTCAACAACTGATCCAGCTGTAAGTCCAGCCTCTACCAGCATGATAACAGCTTCTTCAGAAGTCTTGCCTATAACATTAGGAACGGTAACCTGTCCGTCAGCCTTGGCTGTAGTAACTGCAGTTGTTGCACTACTGGATGAAGCAAATGCTCCTGTGCTGACAAATACACTAACGGTGGATCCGCTCTGTGCTCTGTTGCCTGCTGCTGGATTAGTATAAGAAACCACATCCTTGGCAAGAGAACTTGATGAGTCCTCACCCTTTTCAACCTTAAAGCCCTTCTCATTGAGAGTAGCAACAGCCTCTGCGTAAGACTTGCCTGCAACATCAGGAATAATGATGCCTTCTGCAGTCTCTTCTGGAGCTGAGTTGTCAGTAGCTGCAACAGTAGCAGATGATGCTACGCTTGAAGCCTCTGTTCCAGCCTCAGATGCACCGAACAGACCAAGCTTCCTGCCCACAAGTAAAAGTCCCATAAATCCAATGAGGACTGCAAGAACAATTGCCATAGCAACTGTAAGCTTCTCCATTCTACCAGTTTCTGGTGGTGCCTGTCTGCGGTGTCTATTGTCACGATCTCGGTCATAGCCATAGAAATCGTCATCTTCATCATAATCACGTTTCTTACGTCTGCGATCTCTGTCGCGATCATCATAGCGGTCGTCATCTTCATCGTAGTCGCGGAGCTCTTCGTCCTTGAGACGCATCTTCTCTGTATCTGAGAATCTGCCATTACCATTTTTAACTGAAGATACTTCCTCTTCAGAAGCCACTCTTGTAGCGCCCTCTTCATCAGGGTTAGACAGAGATACAAAATCCTTGTCAGGTGTTATCAGTGAACGCTTGAGATCAGCAATGAGCTCTGCTGCATTCTGATATCTCCTGTCAGGGCTCTTCTGGCAGCACTTGAGAACAATCTTCTCAACGCTGATCGGAATCTCATCGTTATAGTCTGCAGGAGTTGGTAAATCCTCCTGAATGTGCTTGATAGCAATCGCTACAGTTGTGTCTCCGTTAAATGGAACACGTCCTGTCAGCATCTCAAATAAAGTAATACCCAAAGAATAAATATCACTCTTGGCATCACTGTAGCCGCCTCTTGCCTGCTCAGGTGATGTGTAGTGAACTGATCCCATAACATTGGAAGTTATAGTGTTGCTGGTAGCAGCCTTGGCGATACCAAAGTCTGTAACCTTAACCTTACCTTCCTTGGAGATCATGATATTCTGAGGCTTGATATCTCTATGAATAATATTGTTGTTATGAGCAGCCTCAAGACCCATAGCTACCTGAATAGCTATACTAACAGCCTCTTTTACTGAGAGTCTGGATTTCTTTTCAATGTACTTTTTGAGGGTAATGCCGTCAACAAGCTCCATTACGATGTAGTTGACACCATCCTCATCACCAACGTCATAAACATTAACTATATTTGGATGCATAAGCCCTGCTGTAGACTGGGCCTCAACGCGGAACTTGGAAACGAAATTCTCGTTCTCTGAAAACTCCTGCTTGAGTACCTTAACAGCTACAAGGCGGTTAAGCTTATGATCTTTTGCTTTATAAACATCGGACATTCCGCCAGTGCCTATCTTCTCCAGCACTTCATAGCGGTCGCCGATCACCATTCCTATCTTAATCATTTAGTCCTCCGTCATGTGCCGCTTCATCAGCAAACGGCTCTATAAGGATAACAGCAATATTATCCTTACCCCCATTGTTATTAGCCGCAACTACCAGCTTCTGGGCCTTCTCGATAATATCTCTTTGGCCACTTACTATCATGCGAATTTCTTCGTCCTCTAACATATTCGTAAGTCCGTCAGAGCACATGAGAACTATATCCCCTCTGTTCAATTCCACATTAAAAAAGTCAACGTCCACGGTTTCATCCGCACCGATGGCCCTTGTAATAATATTCTTGTCAAGAGAATGTCTGGCAGTCTCTCTGTCGATACCGCCCATTCTGACCATTTCCTCAACAAGCGAATGATCTCTTGTAATCTGGGTAATCTTGTCGCCGCCTATGACATAAAGTCTGGAATCCCCAACATTGGCGACCTGCAAATATCTTCCTAGAACTGTACATGCAACTACTGTTGTACCCATACCGAAAAGCTTGGGATCTTCAGAAGCCTTAACACGAAGTTTGGTATTGGCAGTCTTGATAGCCTTCTCCAGAATCTTGATAGGACTCTGCTCAAAAGACTTCTCAATTTCCTCTACCATAGTGTCTACCGTATACCTTGAAGCATAGTCCCCAGCGTTATGACCGCCCATGCCATCAGCTACAATAAACACGTTGGAAAGATTACCGATCTTCCTGTCAGAAGAAAAAACATAATCCTGATTCAGTTTTCGCTTTTTTCCAATATCCGTAACGGAAAAAGTTTTTAACAAAAAAGCTCCCTCCAACCTGTCTGTCGTTTTCAATCAACACAAAATAAGCAGAAATACTAATTTTCCTCTAAATGTCGTCTGCGAAGCTGCCCACAGGCTCCATCAATATCCCTGCCCATTTCTCTTCTAATAGTAACATTTATTCGGCTTTTTTCAAGTTTATTTTTGAAAGCCTGAGCACCAGCGCGGTCTGTAGGTTTGAAATCCCTCTCCTTAATAGGATTGACCGGTATAAGGTTAACAACACAATTAAATCCCGATAACAATTCAGTAAGCTCTCTGGCATCCTCATCTGTGTCATTGACACCAGCCACGAGAGAATATTCAAAAGTAAGCTGTCTGCCTGTCTTGTCAAAATAGGTCTTGCAGGCATCAAGCACCTCATGGATCTCATATTTATTGGCTATAGGCATAAGCTCTTTACGCTTATCATTATTGGAAGCATGAAGTGAAAGTGCCAGGTTAATTGAAAGGTCTTCCTCTGCAAGTCGCAGGATATTAGGCACGATTCCACAGGTAGAAACTGTAAGGTTTCTCTGGCCCATGTTAAGACCATTTTCATTAGTCAAAAGATATATGAATCTAAGGAGGTTGTCGTAGTTATCAAGCGGCTCGCCACTTCCCATTACAACTACTCTACCAACCTTCTCACCAGTAATTCTGGATATAGAATAAATCTGGTCAAGCATCTCTGATGGCAAAAGATTTCTCACTACACCATCTATTGTAGAAGCACAGAACTTACATCCCATTCTGCAGCCAACCTGAGATGAGATGCAGACACTTACTCCGAACTTGTACTTCATAAATACGCTCTCGATCATGTTGCCATCTGAAAGCGCGAACAGAAACTTCTTGGTATCATCGAGCTTGGATTCCTGTACCATTTCGCTTCGAAGCGATACGAAATCGAAATTCTCTCTACATTTTTCTTTAAGCAACTTGGGAATATTGGTCATTTCATCATAGTCCCTTGCCATCTTCACATGCATCCACTCGTAGAGCTGCTTGGCTCTAAAGGCTGGCTCGCCCAGTTCCTTGATAGCTGCAGTCAGCTCGTCAAGTGTCAGAGACTTGATGTCAGTTTTCCCATTTATACCCTGTATATAACTCATAAAATCTTAAATCCTCTTTAGCTTGGCAATAAAGAATCCATCTGTTCCATATTCGCCTGGGATAAGCTGTATATATCCCTTAGAAGCGCTCTTACGAAGTGCCTCCGGAAGCTTATCTGTGAAATCCTCCAGCTTAAACGGAAGCTCGTTACAGATTCTCTTGACCATATCCTCATTCTCTGCCTTATTAACGGTACAGGTTGAATAAACCAGTGTTCCGCCAATCTTGACGTAATCCCAGCAGGACTTGATGATCTCCCACTGGAGCTTCTCAAGTTCCTCAAGGCCCTTAGGCTTAACATTGTGCTTGATATCGTTCTTACGGCCCAGAATACCAAGTCCTGAACATGGAAGATCCAAAAGAAGCACATCTGCCTGGCTCTTGAGATCCTCATCATGAATCTTGGCATCGTTGACCTTGACACTGATATTGGAAAGTCCCAGTCTGTCTGCATTTTCCTCTATAAGCTGACATTTTCTGTCTGAAACATCTCTTGAATAGACTCTTCCATCCGGATAAACTCTCTCAGCAGCATGCATACTCTTACCGCCAGGAGCTGCGCACACATCCACCACAATCTGCTTGTTCTGTGGATCTGCAACCTCTACAACCAGCATTGAGCTCACATCCTGGACAGCAAACTCGCCCTCTTTAAAGCCTGGCAGATACTTGATATTATCTGTCTTTTCAAGCTCAAGAGCATATGGCAGAAGATCATTTACCTTAACTGAAGCACCTGCTTCCTCAAGGTTCTTTTGAAGTTCCTCTACTGATCTACTCTGGCTAAGGCCCTGAGTTACTCTGATGGTAGTTGGTCTAGGAGTAAGGAAGAAGCTCAGCATCTTCTCAGTCTTGTCAAAGCCATATTCTGTTGTCCACATCTCGCAGAGCCATTCTGGCATTGAGTAAACCACAGATAAATATCTAATTCCGCCGTCCTCTTTAGGATCAGGATATTTAATCTGATCCTTGTTACGTGCAATATTGCGAAGAACGCCATTTACAAAGCCCTTGAGCCCGGAGAACTTGTGCTTGGCAGCAAGCTTGACTGCTTCATTGCAGGCTGCGCTATCAGGAACAGAATCCATGAACATGATCTGATAAGCGCTCATTCTCATAAGGCTTCTGATAAATGGCTGCATCTGCGCTACAGGAGTCTTGGCAAAAGAGTCAATGATGTAATCTATCTGTATATTTCTCTCAAGACAGCCTTCTGCGACTCTTTTGATAAAAGACTTATCTCTGGTATCAAGATAATCGTATTTCTCCAGTGTGTCCTTTAAAAGGGATGGCTTTCTATTGCCATCCCTGTCGTATTCTATAAGTATATTTAAAATTATTTCTCTTACATTAACCATAAATCTTATCCATCTGATACCATGATAAGATGCAAGTAAATATCCTCACGGTATCATTTACTCCCCTAATTTTGCTCCTACTAGAAGCTTGTATCCCATAAGAAAATCTTTAACCGGCATTCTCTTCTTGCCCTCTAACTGTACTTCGAATATCTGAAGATATCCATCGCCAGTCAGAACAACAAAAGAATCCTTAAGTACTGCTACAACTACCCCAGCGTTGCCATTTATAATAGCTTCTGCTCTAAGGCTGTCAAAGCCATCATTAAGTTCCTTGGCCATCTGTCTGAATTCCAGTTCCATAAGAGCCTTGGCTCTCCATATCTTGAAACTCTTCTTGTTAAGTGATGTATAAGCACTAGGCCAGGGATTGAGGCCCCTAACAAGGTTTCTGATGTCTTCGGCATTATCCCCCCAGTTGATTCTGCCCATATCCTTGCTAAGCTTGCCACATTTGGTAGCCTTATCCTCATCCTGCGGAATCGGAGTGATCTCGCCTCTCTCAATCTTGGGAAGTGTCTCAACAATGAGCTCTGCTCCCAGCGCTGAGAGTTTATCAAAAAGGCCTCCACCTGTCTCATTATCTGCTATAGGGATAGTCCTCTGAGTGAGGATATCACCTGTATCCATGCCGGCTGCCATCTGCATAATGGTCACTCCGGTCTCTTTTTTACCATCTATGATAGACTGCTGGATTGGAGCTGCTCCTCTGTACTCAGGAAGGAGTGAAGCATGGATATTCACGCATCCAAACCTAGGAATATCAAGGATTTCCTGTGAAAGGATCTGTCCAAATGCGGCTACCACGTAGATGTCTGCGTCATATTTACGAAGCTCAGCCACATTCTCAGGAAGCTTGATCCTGACAGGCTGAAAAACAGGAATGTTATGCTCTAGTGCGCACTCTTTGACATCTGAAATCTGAAGTTCACCACTTCTGCCCTTGGGCTTATCTGGCTGTGTTACAACCAGCACCACTTCATGTCCTGCCTCAATTATCTTCTCAAGGGCTGCCCTGGCAAAATCAGGTGTTCCCATAAAGATTATCTTCATATATTACTCTTCTTCCTCTTCCTGCTGTGCTATCAGCTCTTCATTATCTACAAGCTCACCCTCTACCTTCTCAACATACATTGTTCCGTTGAGGTGATCATTCTCATGAAGAATAGCTCTTGCAAGAAGCTCCTCGCCCTCGATAATGAACTCGTTACCCTCGAGGTCGAAGGCCTTAGCCTTAACATAATTAGGTCTTGTTACTACTCCGGACTTGCCAGGAACAGAAAGACAGCCTTCATAGCCTGTCTGCTCTCCGCTTGTCTCAAGAATCTCAGGGTTGATGAATACCATAGGATCCTCGCCAGTAACATCAATAACAAAAATTCTCTTAAGAATTCCTACCTGTGGAGCTGCAAGACCAACACCGTTAGCCTCGTACATAGTCTCAAACATATCTTCCACAAGTTCCTTTATTCTAGGTGTGATTTCTTTAACTTCTTTGCAGTTCTTGACAAGAACATCATCACCGATCTCTCTTATAGTTCTAAGTGCCATTTCTTTCTCCTTGTACCAAACATTCTTATTCAAGTATACCATATGTTGTGTACCTGTGCTTCGTCACTATTTCACAGATAACTAGAAGCCGTTAACGGGATCAAAGTCAAATTGCACTGAAATTTTCTTAAGCTTACCCATTTCTTCCAGTTGATGTATATATTTTTCCAACATATCTTTATACGCTATAAGACCGTCGTAATCATCCATCTTGACATAGACAGCCATTCTATAGACGTCGTTGATCTTGCCGATTGCTGCAGCTGCAGGGCCTATAAAAATAGCTCCCTCTCTCTTATTCTGTTCCATAATGGCGCGAAGCCTTGTAGCAAACTGCATTCCAAGTTCTTCATCGTAGCTAAGTATCTGAACGGACATCATATGTGATATAGGCGGATATCGAAGAAGGTCTCTATATGCGATCTCCTCCTCATAAAATGCCTCGTAGTCCTGTCTCGATGCAGTCTGTATGCTGTAGTGCTCTGGCTCATAGCTCTGAATAACTACGTTTCCAGGCTTCTCTCCTCTACCAGCTCTTCCTGCCGCCTGTGTAAGGAGCTGGAAGGTTCTCTCACTTGCTCTGTAATCACTTGCGTAAAGAGACATATCAGCAGCCAAAATTCCCACAAGAGTAACATCCGGGAAGTCATGGCCCTTAACTATCATCTGTGTTCCCACGAGAACATCTGCCTCTTTGGCAGCAAATGAAGACAATATTTTGTCATAACTGCCCTTAGTTCTGGTGGTATCTGCATCCATTCGCAGTGTTCTGGCATTTGGCCAGAATTTCTTGACCTCATCCTCTATCTGCTGGGTTCCGGCGCGGAATGAAGACACATACTTGGAGCCACACTTAGGACATATCTTTTTAAGGGGCTCTTCATAGCCGCAGTAGTGGCATACAAGTCTTCCTCCCCTGTGCTCAGAAAGAGAGACATCACAGTGCGGACACTTAAAAACATGGCCACAGGATCTGCAGGACACGAAACCAGCCAGACCTCTTCTGTTAATAAAGAGCATAGCCTGCTCGCCCTTAGATAATCTGTCCTCCATAAGCTCCTGAAGTCTTTTGGAAAAGATTGATCTGTTACCGCTTCTAAGCTCTTCTCTAAGGTCAGCGATCTCAACCTGAGGAAGTGTTCCACCAGTCAGTCTCCTCTTAAGTTCAAAGAGATGATATTGCCCGGAAAGAGCTCTATAGTAGGATTCAAGCGAAGGAGTAGCTGAGCCTAGCACAACACTCGCCCCATCAGGAACCAGTTTGGCCAGCTCTATTGCTGTTTCCCTTGCATGATATTTAGGCATGGACTCACTCTTATATGTGGATTCATGCTCCTCGTCGATTATTATTATTCCTGTATTTGGAAATGGTGTAAAAAGAGCTGATCTTGGGCCAATGATAATATCTATATCACCAGTCCTTGCTCTCTCCATCTGATCATACTTTTCTCCAGGTGAAAGAGATGAGTTCATGACAGAAACTCTGTCTCCAAAATGCCTGTAGAATCGCATGAGAGTCTGATATGTAAGGGCAATCTCAGGGATAAGAACTATCGCCTGTTTGCCTCTTTTGATGACTTCATCTATGAGTGCTATGTAAACCTCAGTCTTGCCACTTCCGGTAATTCCGTGGATCAGATAAGTATCTCTTACCCCGGCATCGTAGTCAGTTATGAAACTGTCTACAATATTCTGCTGTTCCTGGCTCAGAACCTTGGCGCCATATCTGGAAGAATCACCTGCCACCGGCTTTCTGTAGTACTCTTCCTCTTCAATCCTAATGACACCCTTATCTGCAAGACTCTTGATCGTAGCCGCTGAAACATGGAGCTTCTGAGTTATAAGTTCGTAAGGGATTCTGTCATCCGGAGTAATAAGAAGCTCAGCAAGTATCCTCTCTCTGGCCTTCTGATTCTTTTTACCTGCACACTCATAATAATATTCTGTAGCTTCCCTTACGCTCATTCGCAGGGAAACAAACTTATGCTTCTGAATGTTCTGCTTCTTGGTTGCAGGCAGAACAGTTTTGAGAGCCGATATCATGGTTGAGCCATAATATCTTTTCATCCAGGCGGCAAGCTTAATAGAGATATCCTCAGCCCCCAGCTTATCATCAGGAACTGAAGCTATCTCTTTGATTTTGTCTGGATCCCAGTTTGGTTCGTCAGTTACTTCCAGCACATAGCCCTTTCTGATGGTATTGCCTTTTCCAAAAGGCACCTCCACAGGGCAGCCCACTTCGACTTTGTCCTTAAGTCTATCCGGAATTCTGTACTGGAATAACCTGTCTACTTTTTCATGGGATATGTCAATTATTATGTTGGCATACTCGCATGATGTCATATAAGTTTATTATTTCTCCTCAAGAATCTCTTGAATGATCACGCGCTCATCCATAGGATATTTAACGCCCTTGATCTCCTGGTAGTCCTCGTGTCCTTTGCCGGCCAGAACGATGATATCGCCCTGCTCACCGTGCTCAATTGCATATTTGATGGCTTCTTTTCTGTCTGTGATCTTGATATACTTACCATCAGTTTTCTTCATGCCTGTCTCGATATCATTCATGATATCCTCAGGTTCTTCAAATCTTGGGTTATCAGAAGTGATGATAGTAAAGTCTGAATACTTACCACTTACTTCACCCATCTCAAAACGGCGAAGCTTACTTCTGTTACCGCCACATCCAAATACACTGATAAGTCTATTTGGATGATAATCTCTAAGTGTTGTGAGAAGACTCTTAAGAGCCATAGCATTGTGAGCATAGTCAATCATCAGAGTAAAGTCGTCTGATACCTTAACCATCTCTATTCTGCCCTTAACCTTGGCTTCCTTAAGAGCAGGAGCAATCTCCTCTGGTGTGCAGCCTAGCTCCTGAGCAACAGCGATAGCACAAAGTGCATTATATACACTGAACTTACCAGGTGTTCTGATCTCGGCATGCATATTGATAAGACCCTCTGTGTCGAAGAATACACCAAGCTCGCCTGGCTTGCGGATATATGCAAGGTTGATAGCCCTAAGGTCGAGTCCCTCGCTAAATCCATATGTGTATGCCTTACATGTATGTCCTTCGAGAATATCGTCTGTGTGGATATCGTCTCCGTTACAGATACCAATCTTGCACTGCTTAAAGAGAAGTCCCTTGCAATGCATGTAATCCTCGAAATCCTTGTGTTCATTAGGTCCGATGTGGTCTGGCTCAATGTTTGTGAAGATACCAATATCAAAAACAAAGCCCTGAGTTCTATGAAGCATAAGTCCCTGTGAAGAAACCTCCATAACAACACTATCACAGCCTGCTTCTACCATTTTAGCCATATATTCCTGAAGTGTGAAGGACTCAGGTGTTGTATTCTCAGCATGAATATGCTCATCACCAATTATAACTTCGATTGTTCCAATAAGCCCAACCTTATGGCCAGCGTTCTGGAGCATGTTTCTGATAAGATATGTAGTTGTTGTCTTACCCTTAGTTCCAGTAATACCGATAGTCTTAAGCTTTCTGGCTGGATGATCAAAGTATGCTGCAGAAATAAATGCCATAGCATATCTTGTATTCTCTACTCTGATAACAGCCATCTTGCAATCATCCGGGAGTTCAACATCGTGTTCAACTACAATTGCAGCTGCATTTTTCTGTGCTGCTTCCATTGCACATGAATGTCCATCAAAATTAGCACCCTTAATACATATGAAAAGAGATCCTTCTGAAATCTTTCTGTTGTCATTAACTACATCTTTGATTTCTATTCTGTCTGTATCCAGTATTTCTGCGGAATTACCTGCTGTCACCCTGCATTCAAGCTCTTCTAATAATTTGGAAAGTACCATTTTCCACCTCCGTTTAATTTATTAGTTAACTTAAAAGAATAATTAATTTAAGCTAACGATTAACTAATTTTGATTAATTCTAATTTTTAGATTTTTTTCACAATTTATTCACATTTTTTTGTTAACATAATAATCAAGAAGTGAGTAACAACTTTACTCACTATCTCCCCCTCATAAGAAACCGCAGACACACGCCGACGCGTGTGTTTTTGTGGTTTTATGGGGTTCTTTTTTTACATGAAATCACTCATGACAAATTGAAGGCTCTGTCGTCCCTGGAAGCTGTTAATATCCGGATAATACGCAATATTTACCTTCATTGAACCATCAGTATTCCCACTGTAGAGATCATCAATAGCGTCCTGTCCATACTTCTCAGACAGGTAATCATGCCATTTCTCCATATCTCCGAAATACATCATATCATAAATCTGACCGCTCTCATCTGAGATACGATATTTACCACAGTTCCTGTTTTTACCAAGAATACGACCTGATAATAAAGCCACATCTCTCTGAGCAAAAATAGGCTTGGTGTTACCATTGCCAAAAGGCTCAAGGCACTGGAATTCACGCACAAGGTTCATGTCAGCATATTTAAGTGGCATAACCATATCTATATGAAGTGTAGGTTCAAAGTCTCCCTCCGAAAGACTGCAGTTCTCGTTGAGTCTGCTCCTGAGAATATCAATGTTCTCTTCTGGAAGTGACAGGCCAGCTGCCATCTTGTGTCCACCAAACTTGGTGAATAATTCCTTGCAAGCAGAGAGCTCTTCGTACATATCGTATTTCTCAATAGATCTGCCTGATCCCTTAACGCCGCCATCAGCAGCCTTGGTCAGAACTATTGTAGGTCTGTAATATTTCTCCTTGACCTTACCAGCTATAATTCCGGCAATTGATTCATGAACATCAGGAAGATAGATAACGAGAACCTTAGGAAGGTCGTTGTCATTACCCTTTTTCTGCTCTTCAACCATCTCTATAGCTGTATCTACGCCAAGCTTGGTCATATCCTTACGGTTATCATTGAGTTGCTTGAGAATAGCTGCTATCATAGCTGCCTTGTTCTCATCCTCTTCAAAAAAGAGTGCAAGGGCACGTGTTGCAAGATCAAGTCTTCCTGTCGCATTAAGACATGGTCCAATAACGAAACCATAGTGGTAACAGGATATGTTGCCCTCATCAAGGCCATTCTGATGAATAAGTGCACGAAGTCCTGCATTTTCAGTCTTATCAATAAGCTTAAGAGATTCCTTGACTATAACCCTATTCTCATCCTTGAGTTCCATGACATCACATACTGTCGCAAGGCCAGCATAGATGAGCATCTCTGTAAAGTAATTGCCAAGTTTGTCTCCGCTATCCTCAAAAAGTTCTGCGAGGACCTGCATAAACTTATAAGCAACTACAGCTCCACAGATTTCCTTGAAAGGATAGCTACCATCTGCTCTCTTAGGATCAATGACTGCATCCGCTGGTGGAAGAATTTCTCTTCTGCCCGCCAAATTATCATCTGATGAATCTGCATCGCTATCAGTTTCTTCAAAAGGAATCTCATGATGATCTGTAACTACTACAGTCATTCCTTTCTCTTTGGCATGAGCAATCTGTTCGCTTGCTGCAATTCCATTGTCACAGGTAATGATAGTATCTATTCCAGCCTCAAGTGCTTCATCAACAAGCTTGATGCTAAGTCCATATCCATCCTTGACTCTGTCTGGAAGCACGTAGTCTACATCAGCTCCCAAAAGAGAAAGTCCATGCGCAAGAATATAAGAAGAACATATACCATCAACGTCATAGTCACCGATAACTCTGATCCTGGCACCAGCCTTGATCCTGTCACGCATAACTGCAGCGCCTTTATCCATATCCGCCATCTCATGTGGATCATGAAGCATTGAAAGATTACCATAAAGGTATCTTCTAACTGCCTCATCTGAGCAGTCCTGTTCTTCTGTCTCTCTGCTATTAATAAGTCTATTAGCTATAAGTCTTGCTGTGATATTTCTGATGCCAAATTCCTGAGCAAGTCTGTCGAAATCAGCTTTCTTATTAGCTACCATCCATTTTGCCATAAATAACCTCGATCATATATATTAAAAAATGCGTAGTAGTTTGCAAAACTATGCAGAAACTAAAATGAGCCGACTTCCGAGTGGAAGTCGGCTCTGTTAATATTTTATGTTAAGCTGCCTGCTTTGTAAACAGTGTCTTAAACTTAGTCTTGAGGTCGTACCACATAGGTGATGCAACGAAGATTGATGAGTAAGTACCACAGATTACACCAACCATAAGAGGAAGCGCGAAGGCCTTGATATCAGCAACACCGAATGCGTAAAGTGCGCATACTGTGAAGAATGTTGTAGCTGATGTGAACAAGCTTCGTGTAACTGTCTGAGCAACACTGCCATTAACGAGCGCAGCATATTCCTTCTTGCTGGTTGCATTAGCAAGGTTCTCTCTGATACGGTCGAATGTAACGATTGTATCGTTGATTGAGTAACCGATGATTGTAAGTACAACTGCGATGAATGTGTTACCTACAGCGTATCTTGTGAATGCATAAGATACGATTACGATAAGTGCATCATGTGCAAGAGCGATAATAGCTGCAGCGCCGAACTTGATATCCTTGAATCTGATCCAGATGTAGATAAGCATACATACAAGTGATACAAGAAGAGCTACAATAGCATCTGCTCTCATCTCGCTACTGATAACTGAGCTGATTGTCTCTGCTGCAATGTTATCAGCTGATACTTCATAAGTGTTAACAAGTACATCCTCAACCGCCTCTCTCTGCTGAACGTTAAGAGTAGGTGTCTTGAAGATAACCTGAGTTGTTCCTGAAACTGTCTGAATCTGAATCTGGTTGATTCCAGCTGCCTTCTTGATATCCTCAGCAACTGTCTTCTCAAGATCAGCAAGTTCCTTAGTTTCGCTAAATGTAACTGTTGTAGATGTTCCACCTACGAAATCAAGGCTGTAGTTGAATGCTCCCTTACCCTGTCCTGCGTTAACACCCATTGCTACGAAACCAGCAATGATGATAGCACATGAAACTCCGTAGAAGATCTTTCTCTTACCAACGAAATCAAATTTAACAGGTGCCTTAGCCTTACCATAGAGAACTGGGCTCTGAAGGCCGATGCCATAAAGGAGTGATGTAATTGTTCTAGTAATAACAAGAGCAGTGAACATTGAAAGGACAATACCAAACATAAGTGTTATAGCAAATCCCTTGATTGAACCTGTTCCTAAAATGTAGAGCCAGAAAGCAACGATGAATGTTGTTACGTTACCATCAATGATTGATGAAAGAGCCTTGTTATATCCGGCCTTTCTAGCCTCGTTAACATCCTTACCGCCTGCAATCTCTTCCTTGATACGAGAGAATACAAGAACGTTAGCATCAACCGCCATACCGATTGAAAGGATGATACCTGCAATACCAGGAAGTGTAAGCGTCTGCTCAAATGCTGAGAGCATGAATACCATAAGCGTTGTGTAGAATGCAAGTGCAAGTGTTGCAGAGAAACCAAGTATTCTGAAGAATACAATCATGAATACTGCAATAAGTGCAAATCCTACAGCTGCTGCATAAAGAGATGTTCTGATAGCATCTGAACCAAGCTGAGCGCCTACTACGTTAGAACGAAGTTCGTTAAGCTGAAGCTTAAGTCCACCGATTCTGATCATAGAAGCAAGACTAGCTGCATTCTCATAATCTGACATTCCTGTGATAACAGCCTTACCATCTGTAATAGCTGCCTGAACTGTAGGAACGCTGATGAACTGACCATCATAGTAGATACCGATGCTCTCGCCATTAGCATAAGCCTTTGTTGTAGCCTCTGCAAAAGCAGCTGCTCCAGCCTCTGTAAAGCCAAGAGATACTACAGGTTCATTTCCGCCATATGAATCCTGCTGATATACAGCCTGTGCTGTCTCAACGTCTGAACCTGAAAGAACGATTGAACCATCTGCCTCAAGTTCTTCAATTGTCTTGTTAAGTTCATATGTGTAGAAGAGACCATATGTTGAATCAAGCTTGTACTCATAGTTTGGATTACCCTCAGAGTCTGTCTGAGCAATAAAGTACAAGTTACCTGGCTGACCAAGCTCTTCAAGAATAGCGTTGGCATCTGACACACCAGGAATCTCGATGTTGATTCTGTTAGAACCTTCCTGATATACAAGTGACTCTGTGCTGTACTGATCTACACGCTGCTGGAGCTTGTAAATTGTATCTGACATATCCTCTTTATCAGGGTTCTCATCCCCAACTACTTCATAAGTGATGCTGACACCACCTGCAAGATCAAGTCCTAAAGGAATACTGGACAGAGATCCTGACTTGTCTGGACCAAGTCCTACAACTGCTGAGTATCCAAGTCCCCCAAGGAGAGCCAGCATAAGGATCAGTCCGATCACTGATTTTAAGCGTTTCATACTAAAAATCCTCCCGTTAACCTTCTTCTTCGGCTAAAGCCGCTTTTATCATAATGGCACATTCTATGCGCTTTCTCTGAAGCTCACATCCGTGCTTATATGTCGTATTGATATCCCCGTTAAAATTATATGCATTGGCAGCACATCCGCCACTGCAGTAGTACCTGGCAAAACATTTCTCACACTCGGGTCTGGAATAAACATTGCTCTTCTTGAACATCTCTCTGATGTCATTTCTGGTTATTCCATCGTATACGTTACCCATGATGAAGTCCTCATTACCAACAAACTGATGGCATGGATAAAGGTCTCCCCAAGGAGTAACACCCAAATACTCGCATCCTGAACCACATCCTGAAAGTCTCTTGGCAACACAAGGGCCACCCTCGAGATCGATGTTGAAGTGGAAGAAGTTAAAGCCCTTACCTTCCTTGTGCCTCTCGATGTAGAACTTGGCAAGCTTGTCGTACTCTTCGCAGAGCTTAGGAATATCTTCATCCTTGAGTGCGTACCAGTCCTCAGGCTTGGCAACTACAGGCTCTACAGATATCTGCTTAAAGCCAAGATCTGCAAGATGCTTGACATCTTCTGAGAAATCAAGATTGTTGTGAGTAAAGGTTCCTCTTACGAAATATCTGAGCTGATGACGAGATTCTGCAACCTTCTGGAACTTAGGTACTATGTCATCATAGCAGCCCTGTCCGCCTCTTCTAGGACGCATAAAGTCGTTAACTTCCTTACGGCCGTCGATAGAAAGAACAATATTGCCCATCTCCTTGTTGACGTACTCAAGGATCTCATCATTCAAAAGTGTTCCGTTTGTAGTAATTGTGAATCTGAAGTTCTTGTTGTGCTCTTTCTCAATTGATCTGCCGTACTCAACGATCTTCTTGACAACTTCCCAGTTCATAAGTGGCTCGCCACCAAAGAAGTCAACTTCAAGATTTCTACGATTACCTGAATTCTTGATAAGGAAATCAAGTGCTGCCTTACCAACCTCTTCGCTCATGAGTGCTCTTCTGCCGTGGTACTCACCCTCGTCAGCAAAGCAGTATTTACATCTAAGGTTACAGTCATGAGCTATATTAAGACAAAGAGCCTTAATAACTGTATCCCTGTTCTGGAAATCTTCTACATAGTTCTCGTAAACATCGTCTACATAAAGAACTTCTGAAGCGCGAAGCTCAAGGAGCTCCTCAATAGCTTCCTTAATATCTTCCTCTGAGTACTTGCTCTTAACGTCTGTAGTAGAAAGAACATCCTCAAGAAGCCATTTAACATCAGCTTCATCTACACCATTGTTGTCCTCAGCGGCTGCTGCAGTACCATATTTCTCCTGCAGTCTTGTCTCTACGACCTCTACAAGGTCGAAAACAACGTCATCTACAACATGAACTGATCCGCTGTTAACGTCCAGAACAATATTATAGCCGTTGTTCTTATAAGCGTGAATCATAATTTCTCCTAACTAACAATTATTCAAAGCCAGACTCAAAAATGCATGGCTTTGAATACCACAAAATTTGGGCAGCGACAAAGTCGCTGCCCGACATGACTAAATCATGTTTCCGGGATAAATTATGTGCTTCCCGGAATATCTGTAACCGGTAATTACTTGCTAAGCTGTTCGCAGCTCTGATTTCCTACTGTGCAGGAAGTCTTGCAAGCAGACTGGCAAGATGTCTGGCACTCGCCGCATCCGCCCTTCTTCATTGATTCCTTAAGGTTTCTTGTAACTAATGATTTAACGTGTTTCATAATTGCCTCCTACTTGAAAATGTGGTAACAACCATATTTCGAGTTTTTCATCGACTCAGTATAACATATTTTTCTAAATTTATAAAGAACTTTTATTCTTTATTATCTTCTTCAGTTTCCCGCTCTTTGGCAGGCTCAACATGCATGAGTACTTTGGTTATTCTGTTACGTTTAATGGCTCTTGCTGTAAGAGTTATGCCATTATCCAGATTAACTGTTTCCCCATATCCCGGAAGTCTGTCCAGGTTCTCGATCATGAGACCACCGATTGAATCGTAGTCCTCAGAATCGAGGTCAGTTCCAAGGGCATCATTGATATCATCAAGCTTCATATTACCTTCAACCAGGTACTTGTTATCGCCCAGATCCTTGATGAACTGTGCCTCATCAGAGTCATATTCATCTCTGATCTCACCAACAATTTCCTCAAGAAGATCCTCAAGTGTGATCATACCAACTGTGGTTCCGTACTCAGACAGTACAAATGCAACGTTCTGAGACTTCTCTCGCATCTCCATCAAAAGATCTGCTGTCTTCTTGAACTCATAAGTATAATAAGCTTTTCTGAGATGATCTTTAATCTTGAAATTATCCTTATCTTCTATAAGGATAAGGTCCTTAATATTAATAAGTCCAATGATGTTATCCTGCTCATTGCCTTCATACACAGGGATTCTGGTGTACATTTCATCCTTGAATACCTTCATGACTTCATTGTAGTCATCATCTGTGCTGACACAGGACATATCAATTCTTGGAATCATAATATCCTTGGCCACAGCATCGCTGAAATCAAAGACATTGTAGATGATCTCTTTTTCTCCAGACTCAATAACACCATCTTCATGGCTTACATCAACGTAGGTCTTGAGTTCGTTTTCTGTCATGGCGACTCTGTTCTGCACATCTACCCTGAGCACTTTGAGGATGGCAGATGCAACGCCATTGATGATAAAGCTAAGTGGCTTGGTGATTGCCATTATAAAAATGATGATTCCCGCATACCACAGTGACATATTCTCAGAATATGCTGTAGCTATGGTCTTGGGAAGAATCTCACCTACAATAAGGACAACCAGAGTCAAAACTCCGGTACCTATTCCTACAGCAAAGCTTCCCCATAGGTCTGTCACAAAGACAGTCATCAGCGCTGACGCGCTCAGATTAACGATATTATTGCCAATCAGGATCGCTGATAGCATCTTCTGTGTATCTTCACAAATTCTGATAACAGATGCAGCTCTTTTGTTGCCCTCGTCTGCAAGCGCTTTGATCTTGACTCTGTTTACAGTCATAAAAGCAGTTTCTGCAGAGGAGAAAAAAGCTGAGAGAAGTACTAACACAATTAGCACTATCAGCCTGACCAAGTGAACGTTCAAAGTTCTTCCTCCTGTAAAACATCAAGTATTTGCATTGGGTCTGTTACAAATATATTGTTGCCTGCTCCTGCAGCTATAAGCTCTTCTTTGGTTCTAAAGCCCCAAAGGCAGGATATACATCTAAGTCCGCTGTTAACAGCTGTCATGTGGTCAACCTCTGAGTCTCCCACATATATGCAGGTATTCTTATTTACTCCAAGCTCTCTGATAGCTGCTTCTACAGTATCAGGTGCCGGCTTTTTGCGAATTCCTGCCGATTCACCGATGGCAACTGAAATGAACTTACTAAAATATAACTCATTCAGCTCTTTAACCGCATTCATGTATTTATTAGACACGATTGCCATGTTATAGCCCCTGTCACCAAGAGCCTCTAAAAGCTCCATAATATGTGGATAAGGACCTGTCTTGTCGTTACAGTGAATAAGGTAATATTCCTTGAAGCACGCAAAGACTTCCTGAAAAAGAGGATTCTCTTTGCCCTGTGGAACAGCAAGCTCCATCAGTCTCTCAACACCATTTCCAACAAAGTGTCTGATCTCTTCCAAGGTTCTAAGAGGCATCTCATACCTGGAAAGAGCATAGTTAACGCTATCCATCAGATCCTCCAGAGTGTTAAGAAGAGTGCCATCAAGATCAAAAATAACTGTATTACATTTCATTGATCAGTCTAAATGGAACACAGGGTGCAAATCTACAGCTACAGGGCTGTTATCTGGATTGGTCTCCATAATATCTGCCATGAAATCCCACCATTTACGGTTGATGGCAGTATCTGCACTCTTAGCCCACAACTCCTCGTCTTCAATTTCTATATATCCATAGAGGACAAGAGTCTCCGGATCAAGATAAATACTGTAGTTGTGTCCGCCATGCTCATGGATCATCTGCTGCATTTCTGGCCACAGCTCATTGTGTCTCTTCTCGTACTCTTTCTCCATCCCTGGATACAGCTTCATCTTAAAGCCTTTTCTAATCATTGTGTAATCCCCCAATCTGGTTTTTCTCTTATTGTGTCACACCAGATTATCCCCATCTACGCATTTATTCTCAAATTCTTAGCAAATTAGTTCAATGGCTTCTCGTAGAAATCTCTGATATCCTCATAGCCCTGTTCATTCAGCTGCTGCTTCTGGAACTTCTTGTTCTTGGCCATGCGAACTACGAGAACACTCTTACCAGCTGCTCTCTCCTTCTGAGCCTCTGAAATGATCTCAGCAAGTCTGTCGCCCTTGATACCCTTCTCAATAAGGAAAGCAATCTTATCGCTCTCACCCGGAATCTTGAAGCCTTCATCCATCATGATCATGATGATACGCTCAAATCCAATTGAGAATCCACAAGCTGGTGTATCCTGTCCAAGGAACTTGCCAACCATCTTGTCGTAACGTCCGCCACCACCGCAGCTTCCGCCGTACTGAGGCATAGCTACCTCAAAGATAGTTCCTGTATAATAGCTCATTCCTCTTACAAGTGTAGGATCAAACTCCATCTCAAACTGAGCTGTCTTGGTTGCATCTACGCTGCTGATGATCTCGTTGAGGTTGTCTCTTGTATCAGCATCAAGGAAATCACCAAGCTTATCAGCAATAACCTTGATTCCTTCGAGGTTCTGCTTGCCTTCTGCCGCCTTGAACAGATCAAGATACTTATCAACACTGTCCTGAGCATAGCCCTGCTTAACAAGCTCCTCTGCTACGCCGTCCATTCCGATCTTGTCCATCTTATCAAGAGTGATGAATACGTTGTCGTACTCTTCCTCTGGGAATCCGCTGTATGCAGCCATTGCCTTGAGCATTCTTCTGTCATTGATACGGATCTTGAAGTCCTTGAAGCCAAGTCTTCCAAGTGTTGTAGTTGTAGCCAGAATAAGCTCGATCTCAGCAAGGTTAGAAGCTTCACCCAGAATATCTATATCGCACTGCATGAACTGACGATATCTACCCTTCTGAGGTCTGTCAGCTCTCCATACATTGCCCATCTGAAGTGCCTTGAAAGGTGCTGGAAGCTCATTAGCATGATTAGCATAAAAACGAACGAGGGGAACTGTAAGGTCATAACGAAGACCTGAATCTGTAAGATCGTTCTCCTCCTTGGCTGTCTCAAGATTGAGCTTCTCGCCTCTCTTCATTACCTTGAAGATAAGCTTCTCGTTCTCGCCCCCCTGCTTGCTGTTGAGGTTGGCAAGTGACTCTACTGCAGGAGTCTCGATAGATGTAAATCCAAACTCTGCATAAGTCTTCTTGATTATTCCAATACAATAATCCCTCAGCTGCATTTCTGAGGGCAGAATATCCTTCATTCCTGTAACTGGTTTCTTAATTAATGCCATATATTACCATCCTTATATAGAAAAATTCTTTCAATATAATACACTTTGGAAAACTTCTTTGCAATGCCTCGTTAGAGCGTTCAAAGCATATGTGCAGCCAGACCGATTTGACACCAAGCATCATCGGAGGTCTGGATGTGCTATGCGCTATCCGTTGTGCTCTTTCAGGAATTGCACGAACTGATCTCGAGGCATAGGACGAGCGTAAAAGAATCCCTGGATATGGTCACAGCCGAGCTTAATAAGCTGACGAGCCTGTTCGCCAGTTTCCACACCCTCAGCCACTATTTCTTTTCCGAGGGATTTGATGATCTTGATAAGATTGAGCATGACCATATAAGAAGTTTCAGACTCGAACGCAGACTGAATTATACTCTTATCCAGCTTGAATATTTCCACTGGCATAGTAGCTATTCTCACAAGGTTAGAATATCCGGTTCCAAAGTCATCCATGGAAAAAGAAATACCCATTTCCATCAGTTTCCTGATATTCTCATCCATAGCAGCTGTAATGCCCTGCTCGTAAGTCTCTGTGATCTCAAAATTGATCTCTTTTGGTGCAATCTGATACTTATTCAAAGTTCCCATGACATTATCTGCAAGATTAGTCTGGATACAGTCAACTACAGATAGGTTGACCTCGGTATATTCAAGGCCATATTTTCTGACATCCGTCTTAGAGAGCATGTCGCACACTGAAGACAGAACAAACTTATCAATAGCAAGGATTGTACCATTTCTCTCAGCAATCGGCATGAAGATTGCAGGCGAAATAAATCCAAGCTGAGGGTCCTTAAGTCTAAGGAGAGCCTCACAGGATGAGAACTTACCGGTAACCGGTGAGTAAATAGGCTGATAGTATACGTCAAGAAGCCCATCATCAAGGGCATGCTTAACTATTCCATCTATCTTTTTATCATGCTCAACCACCTTGAGGTTGATGTCAGCAACACGGACAATATCTCTGCTCTGCTTGGTCAGAGCCTTCTCAAGAACACCTCTAACTTCATTGTATCTTTCAAGACTGTCTACTTCCTCAGGGAACACAACAGCATAAGGGGTTTCTATCAGCTTGATTTCTTCATCCCCAACCTTCCAATGATCTCTGAAGCGCCTTTTGATCTCGTCAGTTATCTTCTCGATTGTTGACTCATCTGCTGTAACATCAGGGAACAGCATCACAAAATCTTCCATGTATGGATAATAAACTATTCCATCAGGACTGAAGCCTCTTAGATATTCAGTTATCTGGCTCAGTAATTCTGCAGCTCTCTCTGGCTGTTTTTCTCCGATCAGAACTGATAATCTGTCGATATGAACTCCATAAAGAGTAAATTCTTTTTTCTGTAAAAGATTTGTAGACACAGCAAAATTGAGCGCATTTCTGGTTGCCGCTCCCGACATCCTGTCTACAAATTCGCTTGGATTCTGGAAGGTATAAACACACAAAAGAAGCGCCAGTGAAACACAGAATTCAAAGATAGAGCTTGACCTTGAAATAATCCTGATCGGTATGGCAAGTAACATCAAAATGTAATAAACCCACAGGGCGTAAGCCTTCTCCGAGCTAAGTGTCTTGGTATACTTGATCAAAAGATATGTAGCAAAAATGAAATACAGATCTGCCCCTATATATACTGAAGCTCCCTGAGGATAAATGAACTTAATATTGCCATCTTCAGTAAAGTAGAAGAAGAACTTGGTAAAGAAGCCAATCATAAATACAGACAGTGAATAAGCTGTAGGAATTATAATGATAGCTTTTTTCAGAACAGTATTGAGATCAATCTGGAAAATACTCATCACATAGCAGATTGACAGATACGGAAGAAGGTGTGCAAAGAGCTTTTCCGTAAGAACCACATAGCAGTTGATGTCATAGCCTATAGCTGCAGCGCCGACATCACTATAAAGATATGCGTTATGTATAAGCCCCATCAGATTCAGCATGAATGCATCAAAAATCAGGGCTCCAAAAATATGCCCCTGCCTGTTGTATACTTTTTCTTCTGAAGCATGGATCAGAAAAGTAACAAAAATAAGCACAAGAGCTGCTATCGAGAAGCATATATTATAAGTTTGAGGTTTAGTAATAAGTCCCATTAATTATCAACCTTCCTCAAAATACGCATCAATAAACTTGACATAAGAACTATCCTGCATAGGTTCGCCCATGTAATCTCCAATAAGGAAATCACACCCCAGTTCTTCTGCCATCATTTTGTCTTCTTCATTCTCTATTTCTGTAGCACCAACAAAGATACTTACGTCATGGAACAGATTAACAATTCCTTCTGCCACAAGCTTCATCTTTTCTGAAGCCTGAGCCATTCGAAGTACCGATATATCCAGATTAATCTGAAATACAGGCAGAGACAGAATTCTATCCAGATCTCCATAGCCGCTTCCAAATTTATCTACAATAATGTGGCTGTTCATTTCTCCCATGAGCCTTAAGTTATGCTCAGCGACCTTGTTCATGGTAGTAACTGTAGTCTCTGTGAGCTTAAGGCTTATCCATGAAGCCTCTGCGTTCTCTTCTCTCAGTATCTTTTTGATCCTTCTGACAAAATCATTTTTGGATATCTCGCCCTGAGAAAGTCCGACAACAGCTCTGTATTTGCCTTTTTTATCTCCGTCATTCCAAAAAGACAGAGCTCGGCAAGCTCTTCTGTACACGTACTCGTCTACGTCCATAAGAGTTTGTGTTGTTTTGACATCAGGTATATGCTTTCTTAAATCAATCTCATTGCCATCTTCATCTAATGGAAAAAAGATTACGTCAGCGCTGTAGTTTATCTTGTAAATTTTGGATAAAACTGGCTGATACTTAATAACAGAGGCCTTTTTATCAAGACTTATTCTGGCCGTATTATCATAATCTCTGGCCTTTTTAAGTTCTTTGAATTCCACACTGTCTATATCAACTATTGTTTCTTCAGCGGTAGAAATATCCTGAGTAACAATATCGATTCTACTCATCAGTTCAGCAGTAGTCATATAATTAACAGGGTATCTCATAAGAAAGCAATGTCCCTCTACTCTGATTGCCATACCCGAGCTATTCCAAGGCTCATTAAGCCTTAGGGCAATTTTTTCAAGGAGCTGTCTTATCTTTTCATCATCCTTACTATGGATCGTTACAGCAAACATATACTCTGCATATCTATATGCATAGCTCTGGAGGCCATACTCCTTAAACCCCACATTCCTAAAGTAATTAGCAATCAGCTTAACAACGTTCTGAGCCTGCTTATAACCAATCTCTGCACTGAGCGCTCCCACGTTATCAATAGTTACAAAGATAGTACTATGAGGCTCTTTTCTCTTAACCTTAAGATCAAGACCTTCCAGAAATGCCTTTCTGTTGAGCATGTTAAGGCCATCATCTACCATCTCACTTGGGTTCTGAAGCGTGATGAAAACAAGCGTTGCACTTACTGTGTTACAGAAGTTTTCGATAAGAAGAGATGGGAAAAAGAACTGGAGCGCGATACCAATAACAACAAAGACTACGTATGACGCAATGAAGAGCCTGGTCTTACTTCTCATGAGCTTGTTATATCTGAGCATGAGAAAAACACCAGTAGCTATATAGTAAAAAGCTATAACGTAATAGATGCCGATATAATCACCTCTGTGATACAGTCCATCCTCTGAATAGTAGAAAAGAACCGGAACAAAGAGGTTGATTGCTACAAAAACAACGCCCACAAGATATCCAAAGGCCACTTGCATGAAGTTTTTCAGTTCGCTGAAATTAACATAGATGTCCAAAACGGACATGATATAGAGCATATAAGATGTAGCAGAAAACAGATGTGCAAGAAAATAGATAGAGCCAAAGGTCATTTCTGCGCCATGATACCACGGCGCATTAACAGGATGCATCTGAAGGAATGTTTCCACTCTCTCAGCTGCAGTGGCTACAAAAATCGCCAAAACAAGAAGGCCATAAGCTTTCTGCCTGTAGGCCGGAACAGCCTTTCGGGACATAGTCGTTATGGCTATGGTTGCGATTATACATAAAGCGCAGATATCAAAGTAGTAGTTATACTGCATGCGCTAGCCTCCAGCTAGTTTATCAAAGCCACTTCAGCGGATTGCTGATAACCTTGGCTTTGCTCATAAAGTCTTCCAAATTCCCCCTTAAATACTCCTCTAATCCTGTGACTTCCTCAGCTGTGTATCCATTCTGGCTGATAATCTTACAATCAGGAAGAATTCCTTCTGCTACTTCCAAAACCCCTTTGCCCATTCTCTCGAACTTGACCCGGACTATTTTCCTTCCATCCTTGTCCCGAACGATTGCAGAATATGTCATTGTCATATTGCCATCAGCCATGTCCTGCCCCCAAAAGTACTTAATCAAAAGAAAAAGTGTTACCGAAAGCGCAAACTTCCGATAACACTATTATACTAAAGTTTATGCAATTTTGATAGCAAATTGTGTGCTTAATCGTATTCCTTTCAATTCACATGCTTTTCCGTCTGTCATGTCAGGCCATTCCTGTAAATACATGCGTTTCTTATCCTCCGCACACAAAGGAGTAATTGTAACCTCAGCATTTAAGGCGCTTTCCGCATATCTCTTAAGTCCTATTTCCCATATCTGGCCTGTGTAGAATGTATCAGTAGCTATCTCTCCGTTCACAAAGAGTCTTGCAATATCACCTGCAAAATTAAGGTGCATAAAGGCTTCATTAGCATTTTCAGGAATATCAGTAACAGAAATGCTGTAGCGGACTACATCGCCTTCATTTCCAGTCTGTTTAAACTCAGCCTTCGCCTTGCTGCAGAAAGTCTCAGTACTCTCATAGATTGCAAAGAGATCTGAAGTTCCATATTCGCACGCATTGCCAGCAGCCTTCTTACGGACAAAGTTTGATAATTCACCTTCCATCTCAGGATAAGCTCTAAATACAAGGCTTGAATCAGCTTCTGTCTCAAAGAGAAGGTTAACTGCGCCATCAGAACCCGTAATTGCCTCTGCAGCCGAGATAATAAGGTGTTCTCTGCCGCCAACAACCACCTTGGTGCTGTGAACGGCCTCTTCTCTACTCAAGATGATAATCTTATTGCCAGATAAGTCTCCCTTCACGTCCATAGAAACTTCTCTGTCAGTATCTGTATAGAAAACATAGGCATTGTGACCATTTCCATCCACATCATGCAAAATGCAGACCGGAGTTGCATCTATAGTCAGAAGCGCCTCTTTTCCTATCTCCATATTAAATGGGTAAAAGAAAAAGTCGCCATCTGCAATATCACGAGTAGCAAAGGTTGCAAGCCTGGTTGTTCCATCATCAGCGAAGGCTGTAAGCTCAGCATCCTTATGAAGAGCCATCTCATATCTTCTCTGATAATTATTTACAAAAAGATATCCAGAGTTAAACTCCTCGCCCTCAGCATTCTTTCTCTTTTTGTATCTGACAGAAGTTCGAAGGTCTGTCAGATTATCGGGCTTCTGGGGATTACCTGGCTGCTCAACATATCCCATATCACAGAGGTCATTACCAAAATCATGGATAAAGGTAGAAATAAGTCTTACCTCTCTGTAGGTATCCTCCATCTGTCCAAACTCACGAAGAGGTGCATTAAAGTCATATGCATACTCAGGAAGATCGTTAGGATAGCCAGTTGCTGTACTCTCCTGAAGAGTTGTGAGCTTACCCTTAGGATTGGTGCCACCGTGGTACATGTAGTAACCAAGAAGGTTAGCTCCGCAGCCCAGCTTGGTCATTGTCATTGCAGCTGTATCAAGTCCTGTGGCTATTGGTCTTCTGTGGTGTGTAACCTGAACACCGCCGCCAAGCTCAGCTGTAAGGAATGGGAACTTGTCCATATCAAAGGTAATTCCAGCTCCAAGGCCGTGATCTGAACCAATGTTGTGGTCATTACGCTCTCTTGTAAAAATATAGTTACCACTTGGTTCTATTTCTGTAAATCTTGGATCCCATGGAGCCTCGCAGTAACCACCCATTACAGGAAGCATTCCACCAGTAACAGCACCGCCCCAGCCTGTAGCTGTGTAGATAGGAGTGATAAAGCCTATTTCCTGAGCCATAGCTTTAAGAGTGCGCATATGTTCTTCGCCCTCTTCTCCGCCAAGACCTCCACAGTGGCCATACTCATTCTCTATCTGAATGCCAATTACAGGGCCATCATCCTTGATAAAATAGCCCTTGGCCTGTTCATAGGTCTTTTCATAAAAAGTTCTAACATGCTCGAGATACTCAGGAGCATTGCTTCGAACTTCGTAATTCCTAGCCTTAGCATCCTCTAAAAGCCAGTCAGGGAAGCCTCCATTTCTGGCTTCTCCGTGAGCCCATGGTCCAATTCTGAGAATGCTGTACATTCCTACTTTTTTGACTGTTTCAAGGAAATCACGAAGACACCTGTCTCCTGTAAAGTCAAATTCCCCTTTGATTTCCTCATGATGAATCCATATTACATATAAAGATACGATATCTATTCCGCCTGCCTTCATCTTGCAGAGCTCTTCTTCCCAATTCTTTTTGGGATATCTGCTAAAATGCATCTCTCCCATCATAGGGAACCATCTCTTGCCATCCACTAAAAGGCTGACATTATCGTAGCTTACATCTGATCTGGATGTTATTGTCATAGATTTTTTCCTCACTACTCTTATATACAACTTATGGGCGGTGATACATTTATCATCGCCCATTTATATTTGTTACTTAGTACTTTCCTTTAAAATAACCTCATAGTTCCTGAGCATTTTGCTTTGAACATCTTCTCCATCAATAATTGCAAGAAGAGATCTGACTGCCTCAGCTCCAAGATTTCTGTCGTTGAAATTAAGCGAAGTAACTGATGGAACTGCGCTATCAAGAAGTGAACTGTTGTAAAACGAAGCAACCTTAATATCCTCAGGAATCTTAACATGCTCATCTCTACATCTGGAAATCACTTCCCCTGCTATGCTGTCATCCATGCAGATAACACCATCTATATTTTTCTTGAGAAGATCCTTAACAATTCCGCCTATCTTGATATTGTTGTCAACATCCAGATAAACAAGATTCTGATTAAGATCAATTCCCATTTCTTCAAAAGCTTGTGCAAAGCCTTCATATCTGGTCTGCGTGATTATATGGTTGGTTGATCCGCCTATAAGAGCAATCTTCCTAAGGCCCTTGGCCAGCATAATAGAAGTCAGTTCTTTACACGCATCAAAATTCGCATTATCTACTGTAATAACGTCTGGATCATTAGTCTTGCCGATTGCCACAAAAGGAATTCCGGATTCCTTGAGGAAATTGGCCGGAGCATCGTTCACCATGGTTCTGGTAAGAATCACTCCATCAACCTTATGATTCTCAATTATTCTCTTAAGACCGGAAAGATCGCCGCCAGTAATCAGCGAAACCACTATATCATATCCGAAGCCAGATGCAATCTCGCTCATTCCAAACATACATCTCTGAAAAAATGGAAGATCAGCTGCATTGTAATCATCCGGCCAAACCACCCCGATATTAAATGTCCTCTGCTGAGCAAGTGCTCTAGCCATGACATTTGGCCTGTAATTATGCTTTTCAATGAATTCCATAACCTTGGCTCTGGTCTCATTTCCAACCCTGCCCTTTCCAGAAATAGCTCTGGAAACAGTAGTCTTGGAAATACCGAGAGCCTTGGCTACGTCATCGATTGTTATTTTCTCGTCAGTCATATATTCTCACCATAATTCACAAGGAACATACTCTTCTCTGGGATTCTCTGGGATTCTCAGCCCTTTACCGCTCCACCAGTAACACCCTCTACGTAGTATTTCTGAAGGAACATGAACAGAATTGTTATAGGAACAGCAACCACAATTCCGCCTGCGCAGAATCTTGTGAAGTATCCCTGATAGTCTCCTACTACCATCCATCTCTGCATGGCAACTGCTACATTGTAACTTGCATCATGGCCAAAAGCAATATATGAAGCAAATACGTAGTCGCACCATGGTCCCATAAATGCTACAAGAGCTGTGTAGATGATGATTGGCTTAGCCATAGGAATGATCATCTGGAAGAAAACTCTTGCACGTGAAGCACCGTCAATTCTGGCAGCCTCATCAAGTGCCTTAGGAATAGTATCAAAATATCCCTTACATACGTAGTAGCCCATTCCGGAGCTTGCTACATACACGAGAATAAGTCCCGGAACAGCACCAGCCTGAGTAAGACCAAGCTGCTTGAGCAGGAAGTAGAGGCAGATCATGGTAAGGAATCCAGGGAACATTCCCAGAACCAGCCAGAATCTCATAAGGAATGTTCTGCCTCTGAAGCGCATACGTGAAAGTGCATAGCTTACGCAGAGCACGATACATGTATTAAGGAATGATGCGCAGAATGAAATTATCAATGTGTTGAGATACCATCTTGGGTAGTTGTTCTCACCGTTGAACAGGAATTTGTAGTTATCAAGTGAGAATGTGTGTGGAATGATGTAATCTACAACACCACCATATTCAACAGCAGGGTCAAAAGACCTGAAGCTCGCCATAAGAAGTCCAAAATATGGGAACAGCCATATAATGCTTATGAGTATCAGAAGTACGTATGTAATAGCATTTCCGATAGCTCTTTTTCTTTTCATTGAACTAGGATTTGTATTAGCCATTATTGGAAGCCCTCCTCATCTTTAACAGATGGTAATAAGTTATAAACTACAAGACTTATTCCAGCAGTTACAACGAATACCATAATACCGATTACAGCAGCCATTCGATAGTTAGTATCGTTAATGGTCATCTTATACAGCCAAGTGATCAGAAGGTCTGTACGTCCAGCGCCACCAACGAGGTTTCCTGTCTTGGGCTGTCCCTGTGTCAAAAGGAATATTACGTTAAAGTTATTAAGGTTACCAGTATACTGTGTAAGAAGGAATGGTCCTGTTACGAACAGCATATATGGCATTGTAATGTTAACGAACATCTGCCATGGAGTAGCACCGTCAATACGAGCGCTCTCATAAAGATCTTCTGGAATATTCATAAGAAGTCCAGTCGCAATAAGCATCATGTAAGGAATACCGATCCAGATGTTTACGACAATAATTGTTATCTTTGCAAGTGTAGGATTAACCCAGAACTGAATAGCCTGGTCGATAACGCCCCACTTAAGGAGATAGCCGTTGATAAGGCCATCATTAGCAAAGAGTTTGGATACATAAAGAAGTGATACAAACTGTGGAACAGCGATTGTTACAACAAGAATTGTTCTCCACAGCTTCTTAAACTTGATTCCTTTCTTGTTGATCAGCATAGCTACTGCAATTCCAAGGAAGTAATCAATGAATGTAGCAAAGAATGCCCATACCAGTGTCCATGTCAGAACCGTTACAAAGGTTCCTCCAAATCCAGCTGTTCCAAATGAGAACAGGTTCTTGAAGTTCTCAAGTCCTACCCATGTGAACAGATTTGAAGGTGGCTGATGGTTGGCATCATAGTTAGTAAATGCAACACATATCATGAAAATGATAGGAAGCACAGTGAAAACAAATACACCTGTAACAGGAAGTGCCATAAGTGTCTTGTCAAAATGTGAATCGAATAATGAAAAGAAGTCTTCCTTATTGGCAGGAAGCTTTCTACCGCTCTTTAAGATAAGCTGCTCATTGCGGTTAACTCTTACGTTGATTCTCCATACAACAATGAAAGCTATAACAGCAAAGAGTGTTAAAAGACCAAACAGCAAGATCAAAAAGCTGTTATCACCGTAGACAGTTTTCCTCCCCTGCTTGGTTGTAGCAATAGTACCCAGTGTCCCCAGCTTGGCTAAATATTTCCAACCAAAAGAAAAAATAAAATACAAAAGTCCGCCTTCAAGTGCCAAGAGAGCCAGTCCTCTAAGCCACAGTCCTCTAAGCAATGAGCCGAAACCAAAAATAATAAATGAAATTCTAGTTCTAAAATCGCCTTCAGCAAATGTCACTCCGATTTCTTTCAGGTCATTTAGCAGAGTCCCAAAAAATTCCGCAACAACATTTTTCTTCTTCTGGCCGCTTGTAGTATTAGCCATACCTGCTTCCTCCAAGTTCTTTTTACAATAATTCTTCCGGCAAAGGGTATAATCTCTGCCGGAAGAACATAGAATACAAAATCGTTACTGTAATACCGAGTAATGATTATTTAGCATATGACTTAAGATCAGCCTCATAAGCCTCAAGTGCTGCTGTAAGGTCATCATCAGAAGCCTTCTGGAATGCATCCTTAACGTCACCAGCAAGAGACTCAGCACGTGACCAGTAATCTCCAGGATAGTTGCCCTGAGGAATTGTATATGCGAACTGATCTGCAAGAGCTGAAAGAGCTTCGTTAGCCTTAACAGCGTCTGATGCCTGAGCATTTAAGTTTGAAGGACCCCAACCAACTGCATTGAATCTTGCAAGCTGAACTTCCTCGTTTGTGAGGTAGTATGCAAGGTCATCACAGATCTGAAGCTTATCTTCATCTTCCTGAGGCTTAACACCAAGGAGCTTGCATCCGTTGAAGCCGCTCATCTGGTATGTCTTGCCGTCTGAACCTGTGAATGTAGGAAGCTTAGCGCAAGCGTAGTTGTCACCAAGAACGCTCTTTACTGTATCAGCATCCCATGTACCATCGATGATTGCTGCATAGTTAACAGCATCGCCTGCTGAAGAACCAGCCTGGTAAGCAGATGAAGAAGCAAGCTCGATCATCTCCTTAAGAGCTACAAGACCCTCATCTGATGCATAGTTAACGTTGCATCCTGTGAAGTTACCCTGATCATCTGTATCATATGTAAGCTGGCAGCCTGTTCCGAAGAAGAATGCCACCTGATACCAACCAGTCATATCCATGTAGAAGTTCTTGCCAGCCGCTTCGCACTGCTCTACGATTCCCTCAAGAGTAGAAGGATCTGTTACAACGCTCTTATCATAGTAAAGGAAATATCCGTTATCAGCTGTCATAGGATAAGCGTAAAGTGTTCCGCCAACCTTACCAGCCTCAACAACACCTGCTGAGTTAGCAGACTCAACTGCTGAAAGGTAATCAGGGTTAACCTCTTCAAGAGCACCTGCTGTTACAAGTCTTGTAAGCTGATCCTGTGCGAATCCGAATACATCAGCGCCTGCTGTAACGTCTGTGATGATGTTACCAGCTGCATCGCCCTCACCTACTGGCTCAACTGTGAAGTTAACACCAGCATACTGAGGATATGCTGTCTTGAAGTTCTCGATCTGCTCGTTAGTGAAATCTACAACGTTTTCAGCAACCCAAACCTTAACTTCTTTTCCATCGTAAGCTGCTGGATCAACATCGCCAGCTGCTTCCTGAACTGCCTCAGCAACTTCTGTAGCTGTCTCTGCTACTTCTGTAGTTGTCTCCTGAACTGCCTCAGCTGTATCCTGAGCAGTCTGTGCTGCATCTGATCCGCATCCAACAAGAAGTGAAGCGCCCATAGCAGCTGTTAATAAAACAGATACCAATTTCTTTTTCATTTTTCTTCCTCCAATTAGTAAATTGTTTACATGGCCAAAAACCGATTTAAAATGGCCATTTTGCGGTTGCGCATCGCGCAATCGGTTGCTCTATAAAAAAGTGTATGCTTTGTGCATTTTTTTGTCAATGAAGCACATTGTATGATAAAAAATCGCTAATTTTATACAAAATGCACATTGACTTTTTAATCGGTAACGTTTTCGGTTACGTTACCGGAAACGTTTTGCGCAAGCGGTATCACATTTTTTATATTGCGCAACTAATATTTTCAATACCGTTAACTTCTAGAAGTCATGCATCCATCTTTTTCCTGTAATATACACCTTCCTGGATGATTTTGCCCTTGTAATTAAGCTCCATTAAATGGCTCATAAGTTGCGGAATTGATAACTCAATTTCTTTGGAATTTAAATTTTCAAGAATCTGAGATGCAGAAACCGGAATAACATCAATTATGTCCATGATCTCATCCTCCATAGTTTTCGAGAAAACCCGCAAAGAATCTGGCTCTCCGTTCTCTTCTGCCTTCTCCTTTTTGGGTGGTTCCAACCCCTTTTGTATCTCCCAAAGTCTTCCCAGAACATCATCCACCCCAAGAGCAACTCCTGCCCCCTGGCTGATGAGGAGATTGCAGCCGTCGCTAAGCCTGTCGGTGATCCTACCCGGGACAGCCAGAACATCTCTTCCCTGCTCAAGTGCTGTATCCACAGTTATCTGTGTTCCGGACTTTTCCCTTGCTTCTATGACTAGCACAACATCTGCAAGGCCGCTTATAATACGGTTTCTCATAGGAAAAAAGTTGGCCTTGGGATATGTTCCCGGTGAAAATTCAGATATGACGCCTCCGTTTTCGCACAGCTGTCTGTATACATCCATATTTTCTTCCGGATAGCAGATATCAACGCCGCTTCCCACAATTCCATAGGATGTACCTCCTGCCTCAAGGGCAGCCTTCTGACTGATTCCATCAATCCCTCTTGCCATCCCGCTTATTACCTGTACTCCAGCAAGCGCAAGTCCTCTTCCAAAGTTTCTGGCCATATACCTGCCATACTCAGAGCACATTCTGGCACCGATTATGGCGACGCATGGCTTATCCGGATCCGGGAGCTTACCTCTTACATACAGTGCAAAAGGAGGATCTGGTATATTCTTAAGCTTTTCAGGGAATCTTTCATCGATTCTTGAGATAAAAGAAATCCCTTTTTTAGAGAGCTTTAACGCTTCTTTTTCAAAATCCCAGTTCCTTCTGGTCTGCTCGAGACTCTTTATCTGCTTATCAGTAATTATCCCCTTAAACTCTTTAGCATCAGCTTCAAAAACTTCTCTGCAGTTCATGCCATTGCAAAGAAGCTTGTCTATTCCCCTGTTGCCCAGGCCTGGCACATTAAAGAGCCAGTGGGCATAATCATTTTCTGTATAAATCTTCTGTTCTGTCATATATACCCATGACCACAATCGGCTTGTGGTCATTATCCTTTCTCATACCTTTATTCCTCATTCTGATGCCAGTACTTACCGTCAGTCATCCGATAGCTTACCGCTTCCATCAGGTGTATTTCTTTGATATCCTCAGATTCATCGATATCCGCTATGGTTCTGGCAACTCTCAGAATCTTGTGATAGGCTCTGGCACTAAGCTCCATAGTGCAAAAGGCGTTCTCTAAAAAGCTCTGCTCGCGAATTCCAAGCCTGCAATACTTCTTGATATCAGCAGGAGTCATCTCTGAATTAAAGCGTATCTCAGTGCCCTTAAATCTCTCTTCCTGCGTAAGCCTTGCCTTCATGACGCGCTCTCTTATGGTTTTACTGGATTCATTTACACGCTTTGTCTTTTCCGTAAGGTCAGAAATATCAACTCTTGGCGCCTCGACACAGATATCAATTCTATCTAATATCGGGCCGGAAATATGGCCGAGGTAACGCCTTATCTCATTGGGTGAGCACTTGCACCTGTTCCTGTCTGGGTAATACCCGCAGGGACAAGGATTCAGGGCCCCTACTAATTGAAAGTCCGATGGATAGGTGAACTTCCCCTTAGTCCTTACAATATTTACTTTTCTGTCCTCAATTGGCTGTCTTAGCAGATCAAGCTTTGCTCTTGGAAACTCTGGCATTTCATCCAGGAAAAGAACTCCTCTGTGAGCCATGGAAATGACTCCGGGATGAGGAATATTGCCGCCTCCGGTAAGGGCGGTCTCAGTAATTAAATGATGAGGGCTCATAAATGGGCGCCTGGTTATCAAGGCATCATTTTTGCCCAGCATTCCTGCGACGGAATAAATCGTTGATACTTCAAGGCTTTCCTGCAACGATAATGGCGGAAGTATCGTCGGAAGTCTCTTAGCCACCATACTCTTTCCGGAACCCGGCGGCCCAACGATCAGAATATGGTGAAAACCTGCTGCAGCAACTTCTACAGCTCTTTTAACAGCAGCCTGTCCGTTAATATCGGCAAAATCAAGGTTTGTATCATCATATTCACTCTTTCTGAAAAGCTCCTCAATATCAACTCTGGTGGGGCTTATAAGTGCATCCCTCTCGCTATCTTCGGCGCACAGATACGCCACTGCCTCCTGAAGAGAGGCTACACCGATAATCTTGATGCCATCGATAACCGCTCCCTCTCTGGCATTACTCTGTGGTAAAAGAACTGTCTTAAAACCTGATTCTTTGGCCTTAATCACAATTGGGAGTGTTCCGTTAATGTACTTAACTTCGCCGTCAAGTCCAAGCTCTCCCAGTACCATAATATCCTTAAGCCGTTCCTCTTCTATCTCGCCCATGGCCGTCAGAATGCCTATTGCCACCGGAAGGTCTACGATCACGCCTTCTTTTTTGATATCCGCTGGAGACAGGTTGATCGTGATCTTGGAAGCTGGAATCTTGTAGCCAAGATTCTTGAGGGCCACTCTCACTCTTTCGCCGGCTTCCCGAACTTCTCCGCTCATGAAGCCAACCATATTAAAGCCAGGAAGTCCGTCCGACACATCCACTTCTACCTGCATGAGGTAAGAGGAAATGCCGTGCACAGCCCCTGAAACAATTGAACTGAACATATATATCCTTTCTAGATCCTAGTATTTTGCATAGACAAAAAATCGACCTGCCTATTCTATAGCAGGTCGATCTGAAAAATCTTTGCGATTTTCTTAAGATTTCTTTAAGATTTTCTTAAGATGGAGTTTTTGTAGATTTTCTCTACATCTGCAGCAGCAAGTGGTCTGATTCTTGAGAGTTTAAGCGTATCGTTCATAGTTGCGTCAAGTGCAAGCGCCTTGATATCTTCATCTGAAGGATCAACTCCAAGGTCAGATAAGCTAACTGGCATATCAATAGATTTAAAGAAAGCTACTGTCTTTTCGATTCCGGCAAGAGCTGCTGCTTCATCGTTTTCTTCAGCAACATTCCAGACTTTACGAGCAAATCTGGCAAATCTGGGAATTGCACCCTTATACAGTTCTTTTGCCCATGCACCCCATACTGCAGAAAGTGAAGCACCGTGAGTTACGTCGTACTTGGCAGAAAGAGCATGTCCGAGCTTGTGAACTGAGAAGTCCTTGCCTCTTCCGCACTCAGTGAGATTATTGTGAGAAAGGCTTGATGCCCAGAAAACCTCACTCATAGCATCGTAGTCAGATGGGTCAGCTACAATAATCGCGCCATTCTTGATAACTGTTCTAAGGAGTCCTTCTGCAATCTCATCCGTCATATCACAGTGACTGTCAGGAATAAAGTAGCGCTCCATTGTGTGCATCATGATATCTGTAACACCGGCTGCAAGCTGCTCTTTGGGAAGAGTCTGTCCAAGCTGGGGGTTAACGATAGCAAATCTGCATCTATTAAAGTCAGTATTTATGCCGCTCTTCTTGCCAAGCTCTTCATTGGTCAGAACTGCTGAATCGCTCATCTCACTGCCTGCTGCCGCAATTGTGAGAACTGCGCCAACTGGAAGCGACTTGGTAAGAGGTACCTTTCTGGTCCAAAGCTCCCAGAGGTTTTCATCTGGATTAGCTGCTCCGTGTGCAATGGCCTTGGCTGTATCAATGGCACTTCCACCGCCAACACCGATTATCATGTCAGCCCCGAAAGAAAGAGCTTCTTTTACGCCCTCCTGTGCATGTGCAAGGGTTGGATTAGGCTTAGCTCCGCCAAATTCCTTGTACTCAACTCCTGCATCAGAAAGAGACTTCTCTACTCTTTCAAGAAGTCCGCTTTTTACAACACTTCCTTTTCCAAAGACAAGAAGAGCCTTAGAGCCGTACTTTTTGGCAGTTTCTCCTGTCTGATTCTCTGTATCTTTTCCGAAAACAACTTCTGTTGGTGTATATAATTTGAAATTCTCCATAGAGACCTCCTTAACATATTCATCATTTGTATCTAATTATAGCCAACAAAAAAGTTTCCTTCAATCAAATTGCAGGCCACTAAAATCATAATTTTCTGCTATAATGAGAAGCGTTATGGCTAAGATTAAATCAAAACAAATTCAAAGTTCAATATATTTACTTCTGGCATCCATCGTATGGGGCGCTGCTTTTGTTGCGCAGTCCTATGCAAGCGGAAGTGTTGGAACCTTTACTTTTAACGGAATCAGATTCATCATCGGAGGCATCTGTCTCCTGCCATTCCTAAGAGGTCACAATATAAAACCCACCAAGATACCTTTTAACAAGCTTCTCGGTGGGATAATATGCGGTCTTGCTCTTTTCCTGGCTTCAACCTTTCAGCAGCTTGGCATCACTCTTGGCGCCAGTGCTGGTGAAGCAGGTTTTCTGACTGCGTGCTATATAGTTCTTGTTCCTATCATAGGTCTTTTCATAGACAGAAAGTGTTCTGCACTTGTATGGCCGGCTGTAGCCATTGCTCTTGTAGGCCTGTATCTATTGTGCATGACAGCGGGCGAAGGCTTTAATCTATCTTCTGCAGAGCTGTCACTTCTGGCCTGCGCATTTCTCTTTTCCATTCAGATTCTATGCGTAGACCACTACGTGCCTATCATGAGTCCTGTTGCGCTTGCCTGCGTTCAGTTCTTTGTCAGCGGCGCTTTTTCTATTATTGCTGCATTTATATTTGAATTCATCCCAGATCCTGCTGCCTGGATAGTCTCTCTGTCTACCACCGGATCCTGGATTTCTATTCTATATACCGGAATCTTCTCCTGCGCTGTTGGCTACACCCTTCAGGCTGTAGGTCAGCGCGACTTAAACCCAGCCTTTGCTTCACTGATCATGAGCCTTGAGTCAGTCTTTTCCTCTATATTCGGATGGCTCATCCTAGGTCAGACCATGACTGGACGAGAAATCGCCGGATGCATCCTTATCTTTGCGTCAGTTATCCTTGCGCAGGTTCCTGTGAAGTCATACCCATGCTTATGTACAAAAGAGCTGTAGCTATAGCAGCGATTTTGTCTTCCTTTTAGTTAGTTTTAAATCTTTTTCGTCTCAAATATCAAACATACCACAAATATAAGCTCAATAATAAGCATAACTGCTGCCACAACTATGGCAGGATACATACATCCAATAACCAGTGAGATTACAGGAATTATAATAGCAAACACTCTGTAAGCTACGGATTTATAAAGCCATGAATATGGTAAAAGATGTGCTCCGAACACCATGGCATACACCATGACCATCTTCCCAGGAACTGCGCTGAACACCCACATTACTATGAGAAGATACAGGAACTGATTAAGAGTAAAAAGAAATCCCACATTTCCAAGTTCATTGCTCTTATCAAAAATATCTACATGGATAATTTTGCCGATCAGCATTGCCAGAGGCATAAGTGGGCATGAACAACAAAATACGATCATATTCTGAAGACGAATCGGAAGATTCAAAGAACAAGTAATAAGAATCAGCAGCCAGATAACTACTGATGCTCCGATAAAAGGAAGGCCTTTCTTTTGTTTACGCGCTACATCTGATCTAAGTTCATCTAAGCTCATGTCCATCTCCTTTATTATGGTGTTTTCTATGATACAACCATAATAAACCCGCATGGATGCTAGGTAAACTTCTTTTTCAACTAAAGAAAGGCCCTTATTTCGCTATTTATGCGTTATACCAAAGCGCAGAATCGTCTAAATCCTCAATCTTGGCAAAGCCTGTAGAGCTCATAATGTATCTAAGCTCATCTCCAACCTTATTAAGGAACTTAACAACTCCTGGCGCTCCCTCTGCCTCAAGCGATGGCATCATTGATCTGCCCACCGCCGCAGCATCTGCTCCAAGCGCAAGAGTTTTATAAACATCAGCGCCACTGGCTATTCCACAGTCAACGATGATCTCAACATCTTTTCCTTCCAGGGCCTCTTTTATATCAGGAAGAACCATCATAGGTGGAACAGCATAAGGAACTCGTCCGTGGTGGTGACTAACTATGATTGCCTTAGCACCAATTTCAGCGCACTTAAGCGCATCCTGTACACTCAGAACACCCTTCACAACAAACGGAAGCTTGGTTGATTCAACGTAAGAGCGCAGCATATCTGTAGTCTGAGCTGCCATATCCTCTCCAACAACCACATCATACCCATGTTCTCCAAAGATATGATCTATATCCATTCCAATGCCAAAAGCTCCTACTGACTCTGCAAAAGCCATCTGGTCTCTGACTTTACCATTATCTGCATATGGCTTAACGATTCTCACGGTTTTAGCCCCAGTCTTAACAATCTTTTCAAACATATCGTTTTCCATCATGCCGCAGAAATTGAGGATATTGCACTCCTTTGCCGCAAGAGAATACTCTTCAAGACCAGTCAGCTCTCTTCCACCATAGTTACCAAGGTGAGAAAAAGCTGGTGTCATCACAGGCATATCGAAGGTCTCACCAAGAAAAGTTGTAGTAAGATCAGCCTTAACAGAATCGATGAACCTCTCCTCAATAAGAATAGAATCCATGTATCTCTCAGTAATCTCGTTTGCATCAGATAGTCTTGTATAAGCCATTTAGCTCCTCCTTAAGATATCCCATAAATCTAATATATTCTTCGTCAGTATTAAGATGCTCCAGTATCACCGGCATATCAGCATCAATCTCATTCATTTTTGTCACATAATGTCTTAGTGGAAACTCACCCTCTCCAGGGCCGCACTCCTCAAGCCTTATGGTATAGCGGCTATCTAAATGAATATCCTTGATGTGACAGCTCCTGATCCTATTCCCCAGAATATCTGCACATTCATCAATAAACTCATCCGCATGGAAATATCTCTCAGCAGAGCTTGTCATATTGATAATGTCCATGTGTACCGCAAACCTGTCTCGTCCAACATCCTCAAGGAGCATCATATACTCTTTGGGTCCTGTTGGTACCATCCAGGGCATTGGTTCAAGGGTAAAATAGGTATTCTTAACATTTGCTCTATCTATTATCTCCCGAACCATCGCTACAGTCTTTTTCCATGCTTCATCGGTAAAATTGGCTTTATATCCGCCATCCCACGCAGGGCCAAAAGCACCCGCCACATTAACCGCACATCTTGCTCCAACGAAATCTGCGAGCCTTAGCTGCTCAACGCAGTAGTCCATGTTTGCTTTCTTTTCAGCAGAGTCAGAGGCAAGCGCATTTCTCCATATTCCAACCTCTGCAATAGAAATTCCCGCCTTATCAGCAGCCTCCTTGTAGGCAATTATCTTTTCCTCAGGGTCACTACTCTGCACAGGAAATACTACTGTTGTACATCCAAGTTTCAGCTGGTTCTCTGCCCATTCCTGTGGCGATTCATGTTTAAGTGGTGATGATGTTCCGAGCCTCATAATTCATCTCCTTATATGCATAATAACTGCAGTCACCAATAATTATAAACAATAAAATAGTGGCCCGCAATCTAATTGCAAGCCACTAAAGCTATGTTTATTTAGTTTTTGAGTATCAGGTTTTCTTAATGAATCGCTCGCTGCACTTAGGGCATCTGATCTCAATCCTGCCCTTTCCCTTTGGAACTCTTATCTGTTGTTTGCACTTAGGGCAAATGTAGTATCTGCTATACTCTCTGTCTCTCCACTGTAGCTTAAAGAGCTTTAAGTATCTTCTAGGAGTCTCTGTGACTGCCAGAAACTTCTGGTTCTCTGCGTATCTTTTGGTTATGTTCCTGGAATATATTCTGAACAAAGAATACAAAAACAAAACCGCCCAACTGATGTATATAACTGTGCTCTGGGCGAAAATGTTTACCACTATGAGTAGTATTGCCAGCACATTACATGTTCTGGCCAGATCATCAAATCCGTTTCGTCCATATAAGGCCTGCGCCATCATGCGCTGCACCTGTAATCCAAATTGTCTTAATCTATCCATACTAAAGCCTGTTATCTTAACATCTTCATCTGCATCGTATCAGGATCCTGTGCAAACTGAATTGCCATTTCTCTTGAAATCTTCTGAGCTCTGTACATCTCCATGATCGCATCATCCATGGAAATCATTCCAAGCTTACGGTTAGTCTGCATAACAGTAAGAAGCTGATGGGACTTACCTTCTCTGATAAGGTTTCGTACAGCACTGTTAACATGCAAAACCTCAAAGGCTGCAACTCTGGAAACACCGTCTGCTGCTGGAATCAGCTGCTGGGAAATTATAGCTTCCAGAACGCTTGCCAGCTGTATTCTGATCTGTTGCTGCTGGTGAGACGGGAATACATCAATAAGTCTGTCCACCGTATTGCTGGCACCAATTGTATGAACTGTAGAAAGAACCAGATGTCCTGTTTCAGCCGCTGTTATGGCAGTACTGATAGTCTCAAGGTCTCTCATCTCTCCTACAAGAATAACATCAGGGTCTTCTCGAAGCGCTGCTCTTAAGGCATTAGCATAGGAATTGGAGTCCGTACCAATCTCTCTCTGATTAACGATAGACATCCTGTGCTGATAGGTGAACTCGATAGGATCCTCAAGGGTAATAACATGGGCTTCTCTGTTGTTATTGATAGTATCAATGATCGAAGCCAGTGTTGTAGACTTACCACTTCCTGTAGGCCCTGTAACCAGCACCAGTCCACGTTTCTTTTTGTATAATTCGCTTACTCCCTCAGGGATTCCCAGTGACTCTATTGATGGAATCTCAGAAGCAACAACTCTGAAGGCCATAGCCACAGAGCCTCTTTGTTTGAACACATTAAGTCTGTATCGTCCAACTCCGCGGATAGAAAAAGACATATCGTGCTGTCCGTTTTCTTCGAGCTTCTCAAGCTGTTTCTCAGACATTATCTCCTGGGCAATAGCCAGAGTATCTGGAGGCAGCATCTTATTGAAATTCTCCATCGGAACAAGTTTACCGTTAAGTCTCATCTTGGGAGGAAGACCTACAGTAACGTGAACATCTGATGCACCATTATCTTTTGCTTCTCTTAAGATATCTTCAATAATCGACATATTCTGTTCCCCTCATATAGTTTAAACAAAATAACATATTAATTATGACGGCAAAAGAGAAAAAAATCAAATTTTATCAGGTCAATTCATCAAGAGTATTTCCGTAAGAGGAAAGGAATTCATTAACAAAATCAAGCACCTCAGGTAGCTCCTGATAGAGACTTCTTACTGCTTTACCAGTGCTCTCTTTAGCTGTTCTGAACTCTGTGTTTCCAACATTCACTTCACTGATGCACTTAATAAGCGCAGAGAGCTTATCTGCTGCCTTAACAAGCTTTCTGATATAGCGCTCTTCCTCAGAATCACCTGGAACAAAAATTTCCTCATAAAATGGTCTCATATCATCAGGAAGCTTTTCAAGGAGCTTGCTGTCTGCAAGCGCCTCCACTTCCTTGTAAGCGTGCTTTAAATCTGAATTAAAGTACTTAACAGGAGTTGGCATGTCACCTGTGATGATCTCTGAAGCATCGTGGTAAAGACCGATAAGCGCAGCCTTATTGGCATCAAGATGCTTGCCATATCTCACGTTTCCAATAGTACAAAGAGCATGTGCAATCATTGCAACCTCCATTGAATGCTCACACAGGTTCTCCTGTCTAGTATTTCTCATAAGTGCCCATCTGTCGATGTATTTCATTCTGGATATAAGGGCAAAAAAGTTGTAGTTCATGCTAAATCTCCCATAAGAGTTTCAATCTCATCAATGATGCTTCCGATGTAGTCAATTGTATCAAGAAGAGCTGCGTCAGTTGTAACGTCAACGCCTGCCATCTTGGCAAAGCCGATAGGATCAACGCTTCTACCTGCAGCAAGAGTCTTCTTCCAATCCTCTACTGCTGTAGCGCCTTCTTTCTGAATTCTCTTCATAACCTGAGTAGCAATTGTCAGGCTGGCACTGTAGCTGTAGGAATAAAGTCCCATGTAGTAATGTGGCTGACGCATCCATGTAAGCTCGCAGCCTTCTGTAAGCTCAACCTCATCTCCCCAGAACTTCTCGAGAACCTTCTTGTAAATATCACATAATGTCTCAGCTGGAACAGCCTCTCCCTTATCAGCAATCTTGTAAACCTCTCTCTGATAAGCAGCCTCAAGAAGGTGAGTTACAAAGTTGTGATAGTAAGTATTAGAAATCTGTGAAGCCAGTACCCATCTGCGGAAGCGCTTGTCATCTCCGCTCTTTGACTTGAGGTACTCAGCCATGAGAAGCTCATTTATTGTTGATGGAGCTTCTACCACGTAGTTAGAAACTGACATTGAATCAAATATGCTGCGGGCTTCACCACAAGCATAGAAGTGACCAGCATGTCCAAGCTCGTGAGCAAGGGTGAATACGTCACTCATTCTGTCATTCCAGGATAAAAGAATGTATGAGCCCTTTCTGTATGGGCTAGCGCAGAATCCTCCTGTTGACTTACCAATGTTCTGAGCAAAATCGATCCATCTCTCATCGTAAGCTCTTTTCAGCATCTCGCCGTACTCAGGGCCCATAATTGAAAGCCCGTCCAGAATGTATTCTTTGGACTTCTCGATTGTAACCTTAGGATCATAGTCAGGATCCAGTGCGATCTTGAGATCAGCATAGGTCATCTTATCAAGACCGTTAGCCTTTTTAAGGAGTCTTGCAAACTTGCGCATATGTGGAGCAAGCTTATCCATGATGATGTCGATCTGGCGATCATACATTTCTCTTGTAACATTCTGACTCATCAAAAGAGAATCAATAACATTATCATAATGGCGAAGGTCTGAAATGATCTTCTCTGTACGAACATGAGCGCCGTACTGAGCAGCTGTTGTGTACATATATTCATGAAGCTTATTTGAAAAAGCCTTGAAGGCAGCGCGACGCACCTTGGTATCTTTTTCATATTCATAATTATCCTCGAAAAGAGAATAACCAAGAGGATAGCTCTTGCCATCCACCTCAAAATCAGGGAACTGAATATCTGCAAGCTTGGTCTGCTCGTACATGCTGTATGGAGCACTGAAGCTCTCACTAAGTGCTACAAGAGTTGCCTCTGTCTCTGCTCCAAGTCTGTGAGGCTTGTATCTCATAATATCTTCCAGATATGATCTGGCATCTGTAGCCATTTCAAGTGCTTCTGCTATAACCTCCTTAGGAGCATCAGATATCTCGCTGTCGATAAAAGAGAGTCTGCTGAAAGCCTGCATATACTCTGCAGTTGCCATTGAATCAAGTCTTGTATTCTCAGCATCTGTATGATCTACAGACAGATTAAGGCTTGTATAATTGGAAACATGGTCAATTCCTTCGTAGAACTTACCATATTCAGCAAGGCACTCATTTATGATCTTGCCGTTTGTAAGCTTCCCTTTGTACTTTTCTTCAATCTCTTTACTGAGTCTTGTACACTCGTGAAGCGTATCAAGACATTCCTCTTTAGTCTTAAAAATTCTGGATGTATCCCATGTGAGATTCTCAGGAATCTCACTTCTTTTCTTAAGTGTCTCTGCCATGTTGCCATCCTCCATTAATTCATTATTTAGATAACAATAGGCTTCGCCCGACATATGTCGACCTAAGCCTATCTATTTACTAATCAAGCAAAAAATCTGCCATCACCGTATTGCTGACATCCATTCCCTCATCTGAAAGAAAGAGATTATCACCGTCCTTAATGAGGAGGCCTTCAGCAATGTATTTCTCTATTATTTTACCATAAACTTCATCTATGTCCTGCCCAAATTCTGCCTTAAAATCAGAACAGCAAACACCACTCGTAAGGCGAAGGCCCAGGAACATGAATTCTTCCATGCACTCACTTTTCGTAAGGCTTTGAAGCTCTTTTTTATTACTCTCATGAGAAAGATACTCATTAAACTCTTCAGTATTCTTCCACCTGATATTATCAACCATACTGGAAGCCCCAAGTCCCAGGCCAAGGTAATTACCTCTTTTCCAGTAAACCTTGTTGTGGTAGCACTCGTAGCCATCCCTTGAATAGTTGGATATCTCATATCTGTGATAACCGTGCTCAGAAAGGAAGCTCTTAGTCTCGTGATACATTCGCCTGTCCTCATCTTCATCAGGAAGATCAAGCTCCATATCATAAAAAGGAGTTCCCTCCTCCACAATAAGGCTATAAGCAGAGATGTGTTCAGGGTTAAGATTCACCACCTTAGACAAGGTCTCCATATAGGAATCCATACTCTGACCGGGAAGGGCGCTCATGATATCCACGTTAATATTATCAAAACCTGCTCTTCTGGCATTCTCAAAAGTCTCACGGAGCATATCCGCATTATGAGCTCTGCCGATTCGCGCAAGCTCCTCATCGTTAAGAGACTGTGCTCCAATGCTGATACGATTAATTCCAGCCTCTCTGTAAGCCTGCAGCTTATCATATATAGCAGATGCAGGATTGCACTCTATACTAATCTCCGCATCATCCGCTACGTTAAAGTTCTCCCTGATGCATTTCAATGTATCGCAGATGTGCTCAGCGTCCACATAGCTTGGTGTTCCGCCGCCAAAGAAAATGCTCTTCACCTGTAAATTCCTAAAATCAGCCGATTTCTCTTTTACCTCAGTTAAAAGAGCTACGAAGTAATCATCAATAGCTCTTTTATCGCAGTTAAAAGACAAAAAGTCGCAGTACAGGCACTTACGCACGCAAAAAGGAATATGAACATATATGGATAAACTATCTTTATTTATCAGCATATTCGTTATCAGTCTGTGTTATCAAGCTTGAGAACGCTAAGGAATGCTGCCTGTGGTACTTCAACGTTACCAATCTGGCGCATCTTCTTTTTACCCTCTTTCTGTTTCTCAAGAAGTTTCTTCTTACGGGAAATATCACCACCGTAGCACTTAGCCAAAACGTCTTTCCTGTAGGCCTTAACTGTCTCTCTGGCAATTACCTTGCCACCAACTGCTGCCTGGATAGGAATCTCGAACATGTGCCTTGGTATCTCATCCTTGAGCTTCTCGCACATCTTACGGCCTCTCTCATAGGCACCATCCTTGTGTACGATGAAGGAAAGGGCATCAACCTCTTCTCTGTTAATGAGAATATCGAGCTTAACAAGCTCTGATCTCTCATAGCCCTTGAGCTCGTAGTCAAAAGAAGCATAGCCTCTTGATCTTGACTTGAGCGCATCAAAGAAGTCGTATATGATCTCATTAAGAGGAAGCTCATACTTGAGGATAGCTCTGGACTGCTCGATGTAGTCTGTACTAAGGTACTTGCCTCTTCTCTCCTGACACAGCTGCATGATCGCACCTACATAGTCAGTTGTAACCATGATCTCGCCGTTAACAATAGGCTCTTCCATGTATTCGATTTCAGATGGATCAGGAAGGTTAGTTGGGTTAGTAAGGTCAAAGCATGTTCCATCTGTCTTGTGAACCTTGTAAACAACGGAAGGTGCTGTAGTAACAAGGTTAAGGTCATACTCTCTTTCAAGTCTCTCCTGAATAACTTCTAAATGAAGAAGTCCAAGGAAACCTGCTCTGAATCCAAAGCCGAGGGCCTGTGAAGTCTCTGGCTCATAGAATAAGGATGCATCATTGAGCTGAAGTTTCTCGAGGGCATCACGAAGATCTGAATAGTGAGCAGAATCAGCTGGGTAAAGACCGCAATAAACCATAGGCATTACCTTCTTGTAACCAGGAAGTGCCTCTGAGCATGGATTAGCAAGGTCTGTTACTGTATCACCAACTCGTGTATCCTGAATATTCTTGATTGAAGCAGTGAAGTATCCTACATCACCTGCTGAAAGTTCATCACTAGCAATAAATCTTCCAGGGCCAAAGTATCCAACCTCTACAACATCAGCTTCAGCATCAGTTGCCATGAAC
>JAEEGI010001494.1_pt1 | contig 58271 bp, 54 predicted proteins | sample 8958751 | NCBI WGS metagenome assembly JAEEGI01 (sample SAMN16246545, study PRJNA631951) | gut metagenome | biome: gut microbiome; feature: rumen; material: KS-attached | host: Bos | place: Iran: Karaj | collected 2018-10
CTCAAATTGATTTTTTGTGATATAATTAATATATGGAATACGAAATCACCCAAATCGACAACTCAGCCTGGACCCTCAGCGAAGGTTTTGTCCGCTTCTTTCTGCTTGCCGGGAAAAATGAAACACTTCTGATTGATACCGGCATGAATGTCGGCAAGGCTCTGGAGGCGGCTAAGAGTTTGACTCCGCTTCCTGTGCGGCTCATTAATACTCATGCGGACCCGGATCATATTGGTGGCAATAAAGATTTTACCGAAGTGATGATGCATCTATCTGAAAAAGAAAACTATGTTCAGCATGGTGCCGGCGGTGGCAATGCAAAAATTATTCCTGTTGCAGACGGTCAGATTATTGACCTTGGGGAGCGTCCTCTTCAGCTGGTCTGGATTCCAGGGCACACTCCAGGCAGTATTGGCATTCTTGATATTAACCGGAAATATTTTTTCAGCGGCGACACAGTACAGCAGGGCAGTGAGATTTTCATGTTTGGTCCTCAGCGGAATCTGGCTGATTTTGTTGCCTCTCTGGAAAAGCTCAAGAAAATGTCTGATAAGTTTGATTTGATTTTTGCCTGCCATGGAGCGCTGCCGGTTAAGCCTTCTGTGATTCCAGAACTGATTGCCGGTGCAAAGAAAGTTCTTGAAGGAGAAATTAAGGGTGAGCCTCGTGAAATGTTCGGTACCAAAATCTTGGCCTGCGATGTGGGCTGCGATATTCTTCTGGTTGGTGACAACTTCATGCAGTCTCTTCCGCTATCAATTCGTTCCCTTGTTTCTGGTAAGTCATACCTAACAGATTCTGTCGGCAAGTCCGGTTCAGGCGTATATATTTTTGATGATTCTGTTTTGAAGATTCTTGATGCACGCGAAAAACAGAGCCGTGAAAAAAATGACCTTTCAGTTAAGGTTATGCGCTGGCTCGACGGCAAGCTTCCTGTTCCAAAAGTTCTCTGCTACGAAGCTGATGAAGATTTCCAGTACCTGCTGATGAGCCGTGTGACTGGTAAAATGTCCTGCGATGAATATTATCTTGAACATCCTCGCGAATTGTGCCGGCTTCTTGCTCAGGCTTTAAAAATGCTCTGGAGTGTTGATATTACCGGCTGCCCGCGTGAACAGACAATCGAAAACGAACTTGAAGAAGCAAAGTATCGTGTGGAAAATAATCTTGTAGATGTAGATGACGCAGAACCTGAAACTTTCGGCGCGAACGGTTTTGAAAATCCCGAGGCCCTGCTTGCCTGGCTGCAAACTCACAAGCCCGAATATGAGCCTGTCCTTTCTCACGGAGATTTCTGTCTGCCAAATATTTTTCTTCAGGACAACCAGGTCACCGGCTTTATAGATTTAGGCGCCACCGGAATCGGCGACAAATGGCGCGACATTGCCCTGTGTCACCGCAGCCTCAAGCACAATTGCGACGGCACCTTCGGCGGCAAAGTCTACCCCGATTTTAATCCCGACCTCCTTTTCGAAGAACTCGGCCTCGCCCCAAATCACGAAAAACTCCGTTACTACATTCTGCTGAATGAATTGTTTTAGAAATGTCCTCATAACATATTTTTCTATCGCCTAAACACTCTTTTTATATTATTATTCAAATATGAATATAAAAGAAGCAATCACACAAAGACATTCGGTAAGACAGTTTAAGGATCTTCCTATCAAACCCGAAGACATCGACCACCTTACAGCTATGATAAAACAGTGCAATGACGAAAGCTGCCTGAACATTCAGCTTATTCTTGATGATTCTGAATGCTTTGACACTTTCCTTGCGCATTACGGCAAGTTCAAAAACGCAAAAAACTATATTGCACTCGTCGGCAAAAAATCTATCGAAAGCCTCGATGAAAAATGCGGATACTACGGTCAGAAACTTGTTCTCGAAGCACAAACTCTTGGGCTGAACACCTGCTGGGTAGCCGGCACTTACGGCAAAGGAAAATGCAAAGCCAGCACAAATGCCGGCGAAAAAATTGTCTGCGTAATCGCTCTTGGTTACGGTGAAACAAACGGTGTTCCGCACAAATCAAAACCGGTAAGCAAGCTGTGCAATATCCCAGAAGCCGATTTGCCAAACACTCCAGCCTGGTTCCAGGAAGGTCTTGAAGCTGCAATTCTTGCTCCAACTGCACTTAATCAGCAGAAGTTCATTGTCTCTCTTGAAGGCGACAAACCTGTAATAAAATCAAAAGGCGGTCCATTAACTCAGCTTGATTTAGGAATCGTAAAATACAATTTCGAAGCCGCCTCAGGACATAAGGTGTAAGTTAATAAAATGATTAAAGCCGTAATTTTTGACATGTTCGAAACTCTTGTAACACTGTTCACAGGCCGAACATACTTCAGTGAAAATATTGCCCAGGATCTTAACATCCCGCTTGAAACATTCCGGAAAGCCTGGCACTCAAATGAACACGAGCGAACCATTGGAAAATATACAATGAAAGAAGGAGTCGAGTTAACCTTAAAGTCCACCGGCAACTGTTCTCAGCAAAACGTAGAGCTTGTCGTACGAAAAAGGCGCGAAGCCCTTCAGGACACTTTTTCTGCAATTCCGCCAGACTCTGTCAAACTGCTGGAAGCCCTTCACCAGAAAGGCCTCAAGGTCGGACTCATCACAAACACCTTTTCCGATGAATGCGAATTCATAAAGCAAAGCCCCCTGTATCCTCTTTTTGATGCCACAATGATTTCGTACGAAACAGGCCTTTGCAAACCGTCACCGGAAGTCTATCACGCAATGATAGAAAAACTTAATGTAAAACCGGAAGAATGTCTTTATGTTGGAGACGGTGGTTCCCGCGAGCTGTATGGTGCAAGAGATGCCGGAATGCAGGCGCTGCAGTGCACCTGGTTCAGCGAGCTTGCATTTGAACCTCATATTCCATGCCCTCCGCTTGATGATTTTCCTCATGCCCGGACGCAGATGGATGTACTGCGCTTTATCGATGCACAAAAAATAACCTACCGCAAACTCACCGAATCAGACCTGGACACCTTCATCCAGATGCGAATCACCCAATTGCGCGAAGAAGGTGCAACAGAAGATTTCAACCTCGTTCCTGCCCTAAAAGATTACTACAACCGCCACCTTGCCGACGGAACCTTTGTTTCCTGGCTTGCACTTGACGGTGAAAAAATAATCGGCACAAGCGGAATGTCCTTTGTAGAAAAGCCGCCGTATTTCAGCTGCCCGTCTGGAAAAATCGGACTCCTTTCCAGCATGTTTACTAATCCTGACTACCGCCGCCAGGGTATTGCAAAAGAACTGCTCCACCGGGTAGTGGAAGAAGCCCGCGCCTATGGTTGTGGTGCTGTTCAGATTACCGCTTCAGATATGGGAGTAAAGCTGTACACCGCATACGGCTTTATTCATAACGGAAACTTTATGCAGTACAAGCTGTAATTATTAGGCAGGAATATTATGACAGAAGAATTAAACAAAAAATACAAAGCGTTACAAAATTATTTTAAGCAGCTTGGAAGTGTTGCAGTTGCTTTTTCAAGCGGAGTAGATTCAACCTTTATGCTTAAGGTTGCACACGATGTTCTTGGAAATAAGGCTGTTGCAATTACGGCGCGCTCTCATTCTTTTCCTGCACGCGAAAAAAATGAGGCTGCTGATTTTTGTAAAAAAGAAGGTATTGAACACATCTTTATTGATTCAGAAGAATTGAATATTCCGGGATTTAAGCAGAATCCTAAAAACCGCTGCTATCTGTGTAAACACGAGCTTTTTGAAGAAATCATACAGGTTGCAAAACAGCATGGGCTTGAGTATGTTTGCGAAGGCAGTAATCTTGATGATAATGGTGATTACCGCCCGGGCTTACAGGCTGTGGCAGAGCTTGGCGTAAAAAGTCCGCTCAGGGAATGTAATTTGTGGAAATCTGAAATCAGGGCAATTTCAAAGGAGCTTGGTCTTGAAACCTGGAAAAAGCCGAGCTTTGCCTGTCTTGCAAGCCGGTTTGTTTATGGCGAAACAATTTCTGTAGAAAAGCTTGATATGGTAGATAAGGCAGAACAGCTGCTTATTGATTTGGGCTTTGTTCAGGAGCGCGTGCGAATCCACAGCTTTGGAACTGGCGAAACTTCCGGTACGATTGCGCGCATAGAAGTAAATCCTGATGATTTTACAAAGCTTGTTGAAAACCGCGAAAAAATTGTAAGTGAGTTTAAAAAGCTTGGCTTTAATTATGTTTCAATGGATTTGCAGGGCTACAGAACCGGCAGCATGAACGAAACATTAAAATAAATTACCAATTGATTATCTCTCTAATTCCCTATATTCTGTCTGTATGGCAAAGAAGATTGAAATACTTGATTCCACATTACGAGATGGCGCTCAGGGCGAAGGCATAAGCTATTCAGTTCAGGATAAAATCCACATTTGTGAAGCTCTTGATGAGCTTGGCGTTACTTATATAGAAGCTGGAAATCCCGGCAGCAATCCAAAGGATATTGAGTTTTTTCAGGAGATTAAAAAGGTTCCTCTCAAAAATGCAAAGATTTGTGCTTTTGGTGCAACCCGTCGTAAAGACACCACCTGTGCTAAAGACAGCAACATTCAGTCTCTTCTTGCAGCCCAGACAGACACCGTAGTTATTTTCGGCAAATCGTGGACGTTCCAGGTAACAGAAATCCTAAATGCCACACTTGAAGAAAATCTTAAAATGATAGAAGAAACCTGCGCATATTTTAAGTCGCAGGGACGCTCCGTCATTTACGATGCTGAACATTTTTTCACCGCCTACACAGAAGATAAGGAATACGCCCTTAAAACCCTTCAGGCAGCCGTAAACGGTGGGGCAAACGTAATCTGCCTTTGCGAAACAAAAGGTGGCTTTATGATGGATGATTGCCGCCACGCAGTTGCAGAAGTTGTAAAACTTTTTGGAAATAAAGTTACCGTTGGTATTCACACCCACAATGATTGCGGACTTGCCGTTGCCAATTCACTAGTTGCCGTTACGGAAGGTGCCACTCATGTGCAGGGAGTCCTGCTAGGTTTTGGTGAAAGAACAGGGAACGCAAATCTTTCTACAATCATTCCAGACTTGCAGATAAAAATGGGCTACAGCTGCATTCCGGAACAGAATATGAAAAATCTTACGGCAATCTGTAACAAGGTTTCAGAAATTACAAATGTAAGCATGAATCCGCAGTCACCGTTTGTAGGAAAAAGTGCCTTTGCTCATAAAGCCGGAATGCACATTGATGCAGTATTAAAAAATCCACGCGCCTACGAGCATATCCCGCCTGAAACAGTTGGCAATTCCCGTGTATTCCTTATGAGTGAAGTTGCAGGCCGCAGTACAATAATAGAAAAGATTCAGAAGTTTGCTCCATCCTTAAAAAAGACTGATGAAGTTGTAGATAAAATTATTAAGCGGATGAAGGAGCTTGAGTTTGAAGGCTACCAGTTTGAAGGTGCAGATGGCAGCTTTGAGCTTCTTGTACGCAAACAGCTTGGCCAGTATCAGCCCTTCTTTAAGCTTCATTATTACCAGACAAACGGTTCAAATCCTCGGCCGGAAGAAGGCGTATGCTGCTGTGCCCAGATAAAGGTTGAAGTTGACGGACAGATAGAAATCACCGCTGGAGAAGGAGATGGTCCTGTAAATGCCCTTGATATTGCTCTTCGTAAGGCCCTTGAAAAGTTCTATCCTCTTGTAGCTCAGATCAGGCTTGTAGACTTTAAGGTTCGTGTTCTTGATGGAAAATCTGCAACCGCCGCAAAGGTTAGGGTAATCATAGAAAGTACAGACGGTACCGCAAACTGGACAACCGTTGGTGTTTCTGCCGACTTGATTGAAGCTTCCTGGATTGCACTCTGCGATTCTTTTGAATACAAGCTTATCCGCGATATTGAGAAGCACTATAAGAGAATTATTCAATAGGATTTTTTCAAAAACCAGTAAAAATCAAAGCCTCATCATTCAACGTCATAAACTGCAAGTGTTTCGTATTTTCCGGTTTTTGTTGATGATAAACCAATTCCAACCTGTTTAGTATTTTTTGGAATCTTTACGTCACCGGTAAACTTGCCTTTGCCCGCATTTTTCAATTGGGTAAACTGCCCGTCTATAATTACAGCAACGTATTCTTTCCCTTCAGCCATAACTTCAAAATGAACGCTTTTGCCTGCTGCAATCGGGCTTGTTTTTGGTGTGATGATAGCCGCATTTTTTATGCTCACCTGGTAGTATTTAGGGAATCTTGTCCTGCTGCCTGCCGAAGCCTTTACCTGGAACTGTCCGCAGCCTTCGCCCTTAGAAGCCCCATCCTTAAAGCAGTATACCATAACCGTATAAGTTCCTGCTTCCGGAAAACTGATTGTTGTATAATCAATACCATTGCTTTTTTCAGATAAGATTCTGTTTTCAACCGCTTTTCCGTTTGCTTTACTCAAGGTAAAAGCCATTTTGTAGCCCGCTTTAGTTTTATACTTAAGCTCCATTGAATCCTTTACAGAGTTCACGTTTTTAATAGCTTCAAAACCAGATTCAACAACTTCAAAAAGAAGCGGGCGGAAATCAGGCTGGGCTTTAAACTGTGCTGCAGAAAGCGGCTGCTCCAAAAGCTGATATTTTGCTTCTTCCGGATAATGACTGTAAACAAAATACTGGGGTTTTAAAAAGAGCCAGTCGGTAGAATAATGCCTTACAGCCTTTTTGTTTTCGATATATCCCGAATCCCAGGTACAGTCAATCAAATACCAGTCGCCCTTAATGTTTACTGCATTCCAGGCGTGGTTTGCTTCCAGAGAGCCCGCTGAAGAAGAGTCTGTATCTACACCGCTTGCATAACCAATTACCTTTTGTGAAGGAATGCGAAGCTCAGTCATAAAGCGCTGGAATACATTTGAATAACCTTCGCATACCGAAGATTTTGTCCTTAAAACCTTCTGCCAGCTCTGGTCCGGTATTTTATTTGCGAAAAAGCTTTTAGCATCATAAGTCACTAAAAGACAAATTACGTCGTGCGCCATTTTTACGCGTTCAAAATCATTGGAAGCAAGCTTGTTGATTTTGGCCGTAACGTTCTTTACGTATTTGTCCGGGTTTTTCTTTCGCATTGAATCTACAAAATGTGATTTTATGTATTTTTGAATTGCAGCATTTGGTTTGCCGGTGCGGTACTTGTAGGCATTTGCATAAGAAGTCGGAGTTTTTAAGCTTGTTCCGCTTACATCCGGGCTGGAAACTTTTTTTGTAGTTTTGCCGTGGCTTGTAGGAAGACTTATGCAGCCGGTAAAAATAAAGCCTGCAGCTGAAAGGAAGAGTGCTGCACAAACAATTTTTCTGATACTTTTCATAAATACCTCTCTGTCGAATAATAAAAGAATAACTTATGGAAGTTTGATTTGTTACAAATATTTTGTTTCGTATTCGTTCATAGGAATAGGTTTACTGTAGTAGTAGCCCTGAATTACTTCGCAGCCAAGCTCCCGCAATCGGTCTACCTGGCTCTTACTTTCTGCACCTTCTGCCAGGCACACAAAACCTAGCTCTTTTGCAAGTGCAATTATGTGGGTAATAACAATGATGTCTTCTTTCCGTTCATTTTCGGTGGAAATATTATCTACAAAGCTTTTGTCAATTTTTAAGGTATCAAGCGGCATTTGTGTAAGCAGTGAAAGTGATGAATAGCCTGTTCCAAAATCGTCCATGGAAATCTTAAATCCGGATGAACGCAAATCTTCAAGCACACGAATCATGTGCTCCATATTGTCGTAGGTTGCACTTTCTGTAAGCTCAAAATCAATGTATTTGTGGTCAACACCATAGCTGTCTACAATCCTTGTAAGGTGAGAAATCAAATCATTATCATAGAGCCTGTTGCGCGAAAGATTTACAGAAATAGGGTAGAGAGTCTTTCCTTCTTTTTTCCATCGGGCAAGAGCTTCGCAAACTTTTTTAAGAACAATATCATCAATTTTTCCAATGGAACCATCCTTTTCAAAGAAGGGAATAAATCTTCCCGGCGATAAAAAATCCTTCTTCTTATAATTCCAGCGGATTAAGGCTTCTGCACCCTTTATTGTTTCCTTTTTGATGTCGAACTTTGGCTGAAGATATACCATAAACTCATCATTTTCAATTGCAGTTTCAACATAGGCCTTTATGTAATTTCCCCAGGAAACATCGTCGTGCATTTTATCTGTATATATAATAACTTCTGTTTTATTGTGATTAGTTCCAAGTGCCTGGGCCATTTTTCCTGCATCGGCAACACGGTTTCCTAAAAGCATGGCCCTCTGCATGGGAACAACTCCACATCTGTAGAAAATCTTGTAATTCGGGTCTTCTTCCAGATAAGAAAGCTTTTCAAAAAAATCTTCAAGCTTTTCGCGTGTTTCGGCTTCCGGCATATCCTTTATTATCATTGCAAAGTTATCATTGTGACAGCGGGCACTTGCGTAAACAAAATCGGCTTCCTTCATTGCCTTAACTACATTGCACAAGGTCTTGTTTGCGGCAATATGACCATAAACTTCATTTATAACGCGGAACTCTTTTATATCAAAATGAACAAAAGCGTAATCATCAATTCCTTTATCCATTGGCATTTCAAGGTATGCTACCAGATGGTTCCAGTTGTAATGATTTGTAATTGGATCAAAAAAAGCTTTTTTATATAGATAATTCTTGTCAAAATGTTCTACATCATCTTCTATTATATATTTTGCCTGATCCTGAACCAGCTTCCATTCATAAAGGATTCTGATTTTTTTGTAGTCAGAAAAAACGCTTATAACATTCGGGTCTTGTTCTATATCAAGATCGCAGTAAGTTCTGTGTGCATCATTATCAGTTGCTATTTTTCCAAAAAGAACCTGGATAAAGCATTTGCTGATTGTAACTTCTTCATCAATTTCAATTGAATAAAAAAAGGATGGCTGCAGAACTGTTGATTTAAGATTTTCAGGATATTCAACCCGGGGGTCGTTAATCCTGAACTCAATTCCAATTACTTCCTTTTCCATAGCGCTCAGGTAAAATACGCCCGGGTAATCATAAGTACCGAATGCATTCGAGTATTTGTTGAGTTCTTCCGGGATTATACCTTTGTAAAATGCTTTCAGCTGCTCTTCTGTAGCTTCAAGGTAGTAGAGAATACGTTTAGGTTTGTAGAGCTGATTCAGTTTATTAATAAACATATCAATATATTAGCATGGATTGTGTAATTTTAATAGAAGAAAACTTTGTTATAATGTTTGCCTGTATTGCCAGCTGTATTCAATTTTTCGTTTTGCTTGTGAGATTAGGTTAAAATCACTATAATTACCGCTATGATTTACAATAATATACTTGAGGCAATGGGGCACACTCCGCTGATTCAGTTGCAGAAAATTGTTACTCCTGAGATGGCACGTGTTCTGGTTAAGTTTGAAGGAATGAATGTGGGTGGTTCAATTAAAACCCGCACTGCTTTTAATATGATTCTGGATGCCGAAAAAAAAGGCTTAATCGATAAAAATACAGTGATTGTTGAACCGACGAGTGGTAATCAGGGAATTGGACTGGCCCTTGTAGGTGCTGTTCGCGGTTATAAAACAATTATAATCATGCCCGATTCTGTTAGTGAAGAACGCAGAAAGCTTGTAAAGCATTACGGGGCAGAAGTTAAGCTCATCCACGATTCAGGTGATATCGGCAAATGCATTCAGGAATGTATAGACACTGCTTTTTACATGCAGCATCTTGATCCTCACGTTTTCATTCCCCAGCAGTTTGAAAATCCTGCCAATCCTGCAGTTCAGCGCTCTCAGACTGCTCAGGAAATCCTTGCCGATGTTGACGGCCCGATTGACGGCTTCTGCTCCGGCATTGGCACCGGCGGTACCCTTACAGGAATTGGCGAAGTCTTAAAAGATAAAAACCCCGATATAACAATCTGGGCCGTTGAACCCGAACATGCCGCAATTTTGAGCGGTGGTTCTGTTGGTACTCATCTTCAAATGGGCATTGGCGACGGCCTCATCCCGGCCATCCTGAACAAAGAAATCTACGACGACACTTTCATCGTATCCGACTCTCTGGCCATCCGCACCAGCCGCGAACTCTCCCGCAAAGAAGGCATCATGTGCGGCATCTCCAGCGGAACAAATGTTGCAGCTGCCCTGGAACTCGCAAAGGCTCTCGGCCCGGGAAAAACAGTAGTTACAGTGCTCCCGGATACAGCAGAACGCTACTTCAGCACTCCGCTCTTTGATGAAGACCTGGAGTTTTAGAAGAGGATCCTCAAGAGCGGTCTGGCTAAAGGTAAAATTACCTATTGAACTGTTATATCCAGAGTATGATAGAATGTATCGTTTCCATTCTTCATAGTTATTAAGATTGGAATGACAGTTCCAGAAGGTGTTGAATTATCTACAGTAAAGCTGCATGCATATTTTGAATCAGGATACATTTCTGTAATCATATTTGTACTTATATCTATGTTGTAGGCTTTATATTTTCCTGCAGATAGATTTCCTCCGTAGTTTCTTGAACTTGTAGAGAAAGTAACATATTCTGAATCAGAACTAAAGCTTACGGTGATATTGTCGGCTCTACTGGTACCTGTGTTTTTAATGCAGACATTCATAAAGATTTGCTCACCAGCTTCAATTATTCCATCGTTATCATTCATTTTTCCTGTCGTAAGCTTGTCACTAATGGCATAGTTACTGAAGGAAAGTTCATATCTTGGTTCTACAATGGTAATATTATAACTTGTTGTCCATGTATGGTTTTGATTATCAGTAATAGTCAGAAGAATCGGGATAACAGTATTATTTGGAGTGTCGGCTGCTATTGTAAATACATATCCTGGATAATTCTGGGTAGAAACAGAAGCACTGTTTTCAGAGGTATATCCTGTACTGTTTGATGCTGTATAACTTGTTTTGTAACACATGCTATTAATAGTTCCATAGTTACAGATATTATCAGAAAAAGTTATGTAAGGTGATGTTGAAGAAAGTTTGGCTATTACATTTACAGCTTTTGTTGTTCCTGTATTCTTAACGCGTATATCCCAGTTAATTGTTTCCCCTGCGTTATACCCATCATCACCATTGTTTGAAGATGATATTGATTTGGAATCGTTGTAATAACACATTACTGGTTGAATATTTACATCAGTTTTTGTTACTTTTATATTGAAATTATCAGTCCAGCTGTTACCCTGTGAATCTGTGAAAGTAATTGTAAACGGTATTGTAGTATTATCTGGTGTATTTACGTCAACTGCAAACTGCCAGCCATATGAAGCTTCAAGCATAGAAGAAAAATAATCGCTATTCGAAGAATAACCATTTTTGTAAGAGCTGTTATTTGCATATTCATAAGCACCATATAACGTTTTGAAATAATTACCGTCAATATCTCCATAGTTTTTGGTTGAATTATTTATTGTAATATAATTACTTGTAGTGCTGAGAACTGCATTTAAACCTGTAATTGCTTTTTTTGTTTGATTATTCACGCGGACATCCATAGAAATAAGTTCGCCAGGATTGATTAATTTATCTCCGTTATTAAAATCATTGGAAGAAATATCATCACTTATGATATTAGAGGCTATAACAACAGGCTCAAATTTAATATCAATTTCGCTGTTATTAATTGCATAATAATCAATATCTCCATCCATTAAATAAGATTTTGCAGGAGAGTATATATTATTGATTTTATAAGCTGATTTAAATATGTTATTTGGTTCATAAGAGTTTATGTCGCTTATTGACCATATTCCGCTTAAATCAGCTAATGAAGTTGTTTTGCTGAAGCCAAAAGAGTAGGCCATTTCATTAGAAGCAGAAGCTCCACTGAATGCAAGATGATAATCACTTTCGCTCCATGGAATCTGAATTGTAGTAATATTATTTGCGGAAACAGTAAAGCGTTTAGAACGTCCATCCGGATAGATTACAAAACCATTAAGCTTTGCGCTTGAATTAGAGTCAAAATTCCTTGAATTAACTTTTAATGATACAAGTCCTTTATAAAAACGGAGGGTAACACTGTCATTCCAGGTTCGCATATACTTGCTGTCCTGAACAGAAATTTTTATAGGAACATCTATAAATTCTTCTTCCAGTTTACCGTAGCAAACAGTTAATTTAACTTGTTTCGATTTTCCAGGTTCAATACTTGAGAAATTACCACTTAAATCTCCAGAGGTGAATTCAAGGTTAGGATCATCGGTATAAATATCATATCTGGAAGTAGCACATTTTTCAGAACCTATATTGTTAATATCGAGTGTAAGATTATATGAAGAATAATAATTTCCAAATAAGAATCCCTGTTCATCAGCATTGATGGAATGTGTAACCTTAAAGCCATACATTCCTTCCTCAACAATAGGGAAGGTTCCCAAATCTTCTCCGTTATATGCTGGAACTACAGAAATTGAGTATGTGGCAGAAGTTTCGTAAACAGAATTATCTAATCCGGTAACAACACTGAGTTTCTGTGTATCATCAGCAATTGAACCTGTATAAAAAACTTTTCCACTGTTGTCTGGAGAAACTGTCTGTGTGTCTTCAGGATTAGTGGTGTTTGTTCTCTTTAATTTATATTTATCATCAGAAATCGATGATATTGCTCTGGATGAACTGTCATTAAAACCGGATACCGAAATTGAAAAATCTCTGGCAGAACCACCTTTCCTAAAATAGCGGTAATTTCCATTGCAAAGAATGTTTTCACTTTCAAGATAATAACCGGTAATACCTTTCTGGATTTCGCGTTTTGTACTGGTGAGATATATTTTTTCACTATCTATATAGTATTCATCACCTGTGTCCATACGAATCCAGGTTCCCCAATACTCTTTATCTATTGGTTTTTCTCCAACTTTGATTGAAAACTGTGTAGTTTCGTTTTGATATTGAATAATAACATTAACGGTTCCTGTTGTTGTCAGTATCTGGTCGATTGATGGAGATGTTGTATAGCTGGTTATTTCTTTTTCTGAATTGTCAATAAATCTTGCTTTTACTACAAGACCTATTAAATCCAGTTTTTCTCCATACTTATAATTTAACTTTGTTGGATTCTTAGATATATATATTGAAGAAACTGGAGCACCATCTGCTGTGACATTAAAAGAAGTTGATCTGCTGGCAAAAGAAATGGTTATTGGAATATCTCCATTTCTGTTTATTTCAGTACCATCTGGAATAGATGAAGTCCAATTGTTTATAACTTTTTCTTTGCCATCTTTGTTGGCTCTTGCTTTTACTACAATTCCTGTAAGATCCAGCTTTTCTCCATATATATAATTAATTTTTTTTGGAAGTTGTGATATGAAAATACTAGAAATGTCAGCCCGGGTTACCCAAACATAAATAAACGTACTTGCTACAAGCGTATTATCCTCAAAATATCCAAAAGTTGCTTTACATTTACCTTCTTTATTAAAAGCTTTTTTTGAATAATCCTCATCTTCTGTCCAACCATCCTGGTCCAGATATTTTATGGAATACTTAATATTCTTATTGTCAATAGATTTAAAATTATCTCCACCTTCTTCTTTGTAAAGAAAAGAGATTCCATCTGGATTAAATATTTCACCAATATAATAATTTTGAAGAGGAAATTGATCTACCTCTAGTTTTGCCTCATTTTTTTCTTTAATTTTTTGACTTATTAAATAACTTAAACAGCTTGTGAACATTATTGGCAAAAGGAATGCCGCCAGTAAATAAGGAATAAAACGTTTTTTCATAATTTCTCCTATAATATTAATACTAATATATTAGACATGAATCGTTTTTTCAATGCAAAAACTAAAGTTAATAATATATTATTGCAAAAGACAATGCTAATTATTAGAATAAATCAAATAATTTTTTAAGGAGTCATATTATGGCACGTACACATTATATCGCCGGAAACTGGAAAATGAACACAACTAAAGCAGAGGCAGTAGCTCTTGCAAAAGACTTAGTTGCTCAGTTAAAAGGCAAAACAAATAAATACATGATTGGAGTTCCTTTTGTATATCTTGATGCAGTTGCACAGGTAGTGAAAGGAAGTAACATCATCCTCGCTGCACAGGATTGTGCTGCAACAGGCAACGGAGCTCACACAGGTGAAGTTTCCTGCGAAATGCTCAAGGATATCGGCTGTGGCTGTGTAATTCTTGGTCACTCAGAACGCCGCCACGAAATTGGTGAATCAGATGAACTCATCAACAAAAAGGTACGCAAGGCTCTTGCAAGCGGACTCGAAGTTGACCTTTGTATCGGTGAGCTTTTGAGCGAAAGAGAAGCTGGTGAGGCAGAACAGGTTTGTGCTTTCCAGCTCAGCGCAGGTCTTGCAGGCGTTACAGCAGAACAGATGAAGAACGTAACAATCGCTTACGAACCAGTTTGGGCCATCGGAACAGGCAAAACAGCTACTCCGGAAGACGCACAGGCAATGCACAAGTTCATCCGTGCCTACATTGCCAAACTCTACGACCAGAAAGTAGCCGACGAAGTAATCATCCAGTACGGCGGCTCCATGAAAGCCAGCAACGCCCCAGAACTCTTGGCCCAGCCAGACATCGATGGCGGACTTATCGGCGGTGCTTCTCTTAAAGCTGAAACATTCGTACCTATTTGTGTACTTTAATACTGAAAAAGTCCCTTTTTATTCGACAAAAAGGTAACAGGCAACCGCATTATACCTTTTTTTTACCTGAAAGTTGGCGCGAGGGAGAGTTTCATAGGGCAAAAAGACTCTGCATGTGGATGCCGCGCGAGCGGCATTTGATAGTTCCTATGCCACATGCAGCGTCTAGCGCAATATTGCGCGCTTTTGCCCTAGGAAACACGACCGGGAGCCATCTTAATTAAATGCCTATAATGCGGTTGCCAGATAAAGTTTTATAAAGTTTTATAAAGTCTGCTAAAGTTTTATAAAGAGTAGACAAAATCCTTCCTTTTTATTAAAATACAATACACTTTATTCGATTATTATTATTGGAGATAAATATGAGTACAATTGGTGTTGTTCTTTTGGTTTTCTTTGTTATCGTTTGTGCATTGCTTATCCTTTTAGTAGCAATTCAGGATGACGGTGAAGACGGAATGGGTGGACTTTTAGGTGGCCGCGGATCAGCTGCTTTCGGTTCTCATTCAGCCAGCGTTCTTACAAAGGCAACCTGCGTTTTAGTAATTTTATTCTTTGTTCTTTCATTCTCACTTGCTTTAGTAAACAAAAAGCCAAAGCTTGATTCTTCACTGGAAGCTATTTCAACTGAATCAACAGACGCAGAAGAAACAACAAATACAACAGGAAACTGGTGGGAACCAGCTGAAACTTCTGAAACAACAGAGGAAGCTGCTGAATAAGCATCTTTCTTGTTTTTGGGGAAACACCCCAGCCTTGAAAAAACAGGAAACAGAAAATGCTTAGAAATATAATCACTCCAGATGTTGTAATTACAAATCTGGAAAGTACCGAAAAAGAGGAGTGTTTTGCAGAGTTGCTTGAACTCATTGTTGCAAAACACCCCGAAATCAATCGAAAAAAAGCACTTGATTCTCTTATTGAACGCGAAAACAAGCTTAGTACGGCTGTTGCTAAAGATGCAGCAATCCCTCATGCGCTTGTAGAATCTGTTCCAAAGGTTGCAATTGCAGTTGGAATCAGTAAGCAGGGAATTGAGTTTGAATCGATTGATCCAGAATCATCAGAAAGACCGGTAGTTCACGTAATTATCGAAATCCTTTTTGACGGAAAAAATGCAGAGCTCAGAATAAATGTACTCAGAGACATTCTTGAGCTTGTTAATCATCCAGATTTTATAGAAAAAGCACTTAGGGCCGAAACTTCAAACGAACTTTGTGACCTTATCAATTCACTGCAATGATTCAGGAAAAGGCTATGGCAGAAACTAACAAAGAAATGGATGCAATTTATCATCTTCTGGAAATTGAAAAGAAGGCTTCTTCAATAGTGAACGAGGCTTTAAAAAAACGCGAAGATAAGCTTGCCGAAGTTCATTCCGAATATAACCGCCTTTATAACGAAAGATATGCCCAGGTTGTAAAAAAGCTGGAAGAAAAATATCAGGCAGAATTGCAGAAAAAATCCGGTGAATACGCAGAAGAAATAGAAAAGTACAGAAAGGAGCTTGAAGAAAGGCCGCAGTATGATAAAGACTTTTTTGCGCTGCTGGATAAGCTCCTGTTTGTTTAAGGCTGTACGGGGTTTCTGCTTATGGATAAATCTGGTGCGGAAGCTTTTGTGTATGCGAAGGCAGCTGGTCTTTTAAGAAAATCCTTTATAAATGAACGAGCCTCACAGTTATTCGAAGCCAATAAGGTTGACGATTTATGGACTATGCTTTTTTCATCACAAGCTCCAGCTTTACCGGAAGTTCTTTTAGCCCAGGAAATTGAAAAAGAAGCTTTTAACCGTTTTTTATCTCAATATACAAGTCTTGTAGATCAGTTTGATAAGCCGGAACCAGTTCTAACCGCCCAGCTCGATTTTTATGAGGCAGAAAACCTTAAAGAAATAGTAGCCGCTCTCTGTAAGGGTGAACAGGAATGTCCCCTCAGTACACCGCTTGAAGTTTTTGGAAAATACACAAAGCTTAATTATTCTGCCTGGCCAGACATTAAAAAAATTACGGAAGGCACCGAATACAGCTGGCTTGATTCTGTACCCGAAAGCAGTGAACAGCAGCAGATAGAGTTTAAGATTGACCTGCAGTGTGTTCATAATCTTTGGGAATCAATCAAAAAAACAGGAGTAGAATCCCGTCAGGTACTGTTCGATTTTTATAAAGAAGAGTATATAATAAAGAATATAATCTGGGTGCTCAGGCTTAGAAAATATTTCAAGATGGATACAGAAGAAATTAAAAAGCATCTTATCTACATCACCGAAGCCCCTGATAAAAGCGACCCTGTTGCAGGACCGGCACTCCAGCTTATAGACAGAGATATGGAAGATTACAGCAAGTGGGAAAACTGGAAGTATTCGGAACTGCTTAATCCTCATGTTGGCGGAGAAGTGTGGCAGATTGATCCGAGCTGGATTGAGCGCAAAAATATGGTCAGAATGAACCGTTATGCGCAGAGGCTTTTCCATCTTAACGGAATGACGAGTGCAGCTTTAATAGGCTGGTTTTATATAAAGGATTTTGAATTACGTTGCATAAGGACTGCAGTAGAAAGCTTACGGTTGAATATAAATCACCAGGAAGCAAAAAGTATTGCAGGCATTACAGAGTAGTTGTGGAGGTAAAAAATGGCAAGAACATCGGAAATGCGTTTGATTGAGCTCATGGTGCTGAAAGAAGATATTGCAGCTGTACTTGAGTTCATTGGCAAAAGAGGAACTTTCCAGTTTCTCGGTAATTCCCACAACGAAAAGGATTCTTCAGCTGCAGATACTGATGAAATGCAGGTTCTTATGGATACGGACCGTCAGTATTACGAAGAGCTTTTAAAAGCAAGCGTATTTTTTGAAATTGAAACCGGCAGCATAGATGTAACAGATTATTCAGCTCCAACCGCAGAAGACAGAGCTAAGGTTAATAAGTTTATTGCTTCTTACAGACAGCTTGAAGAAAAGCTTGAGGAAGCTCATCAGAAGCTTGATAAAGTGACAGATGCATACAAGGAAGCAAAGGCTTTTTCAAACCTTAAGGTTTCGTATTCAGAGCTTGAACATCTTTCTTTTCTGTCGCTTAAAATTGGAAAGATTGCGCCGGAAAACTTTGAAATGCTCAAAGATTCCCTGCAGGACATTGCTGTTGTAATTCCTCTTGGTGATGATAATTCACGAGTAATCGTTGCTTCTTCCAAAAAAGGCCGCTTTGCAATGGATACCGAGCTTAAACGCTGCGGTTTTATCCAGCTTGAAATACCTGAAGATTTCCAGGGTGTACCTGAAGATGTACTTGCAAGCATGCAGCGCGAAAAGCTTGAAGCAGAAAACGAGCTTGAAGAGCTTAAGGTAGAAAAAAATAATTTTGCCGAAACTCACAAGACAATGCTCATAAATCTTCTGGGAACCTTTGCCATCAGTAAGCAGATTTCCGAAGTTCAGAAAAATCTTGAATCTACAGAGCTTGTATATAGAATAAAGGGCTGGATTCCTCTTGCAGAAAGCCAGACTTATATGCAGCAGCTCGACAACATCACCGAAGGACGAATCGCAATCCGCGAATATAATCCTTTTGAAGTGCCTGATGTAGTTTCCGGTAAGGAACAGGTTCCGGTAAAGCTTACTCACGGTAAGTTTGTAAAGAGCTTTGAGCGTATGATTTTCAGCTATGGTTCGCCGCTCTACGGAACAATTGACCCGACTCCTTTTGTTGCAATCTTCTTTACGCTTCTTTTTGGAATAATGTTCGGTGATTTGGGACAGGGCCTTGTTTTTGTGCTTGCGGGTATTCTTATGGCTAAAAAGGTGATAAAGGTTGGCAACTGGAATAAGTTTGCACCAATCTTTATGTCTATAGGAATTACAAGTTCATTGATGGGACTTCTTACCGGCGAGTTTTTCTCGAACGAAACTCTGCTTGAACCGTTTGCAGAATGGGTTACGGGGCTGTTCGGTCATCCTCATGCTCCAATCTTAAAGCTCATGCCGTCTTCTAATCCTTCTTCAATAAAGGCAATGTTCGGCGTTTTTGGTGTTGCGGTTGCAATCGGTTTTGTTATAAACACTGTCGGTCTTTTAATAAATATCATCAACAACATAATGCTCAAAAAGTATGATGAAGCATTCTTTGGTAAAAACGGACTTTCCGGTGCAATTTTCTTCTGGTATGTAATTGTCCTCATTATAAGAATTGCTGTATTTAAGCATGCAATTGCAGCTTATGACTGGGTGATTATAGGCATTACACTTTTCTTTGCGGCCTTTGAAGAACCGTTTGAAAATCTTGTTGCAGGAAGACGTCCGCTTTTCTCCAACGGCTTTGGTTCTTTCCTTATTTCGGGAATTGTAGGAATTATAGAAGTTGTTTCGGGATATCTTTCCAATACTGTGAGCTTTGTCCGTGTAGGCGCTTTTGCTTTGTCGCACGCCGTTCTGGACTTTTTGATTTACACTCTTACACAACTCTGCGGCGGTGAAGGAAGCATTGCCGGCATTTTAATTCTTGTATTCGGAAATGCGCTGATTATTGTACTTGAAGGAATGGTTGTTGCCATTCAGGTTATCCGTTTGCAATATTATGAGTTTTTCAGTAAATTCTTCCATGAAACTGGTAAGGAATTCAAACCGTTTAAGTTTGAGATTAAATAAACTAATTTGTGAGGTATAGATATGAAAAAGAGACTTTTTGCAGTTCTTGCACTTATGGCTGTTTTCTGTGCAGCTGTTTTTGCGCAGGAAAATGGAGCAGATGCAGGACAGGCTGCTGAATCAGCTGGTGCTGTTGCAGGTGCATTAAAGTATATTGCTGCCGCAATTGCCGTAGGTCTGGCTTGTATTGCCGGTGGTATTGCTGTTGCTAAGATTGGTGCTGCCGCTATGGGTGCAATGAGCGAAAACCCTGAAGTTTCCGGTAAGGCTCTTCCTTTTGCCGGTCTTGCAGAAGGTATTTGTCTTTGGGGCGTACTTGTTGGAGTTCTTATCTTAGTTCTTTAATGAAGTTTTATGTAATCGGAAGCCGTGAAATTGTTCTTGCCTTCAGGCTTACCGGTATAGACGGCACAATTGCAGAAACCCGTTCCGAAGTTCTGGAAGCATTTAACAGAATTACAGGAAAGGGCGGTGCGGCTGGTGTTCCTGTAAACGAAATACCGCGTGTGCTTATTCTTACCGAAGAAGCTGCAGAAAAAATTGAGCAGGAAGAAATTGAATGGCTTAAAAAAGGAAAATATCCTCTTGTAGTTGAAGTTCCGGGGCTGAACGGTCATTTGAAATCAAAAAAATCGTTGTCAGATGCAATCCGCGAAGCCGTTGGAGTAGAGGTTTGATTTTGAAATGCGGAAGTAGGAAATATGCAGGAATTAAGGTCAACTGATATCTTAGACAAAGAAATACTCAACGATGCGGCTAAAAAAGCTGAAAATATAAAACGAAAGACAGACGAAGAGATTTCTCAGGTGATTGCTTCCGTTGATGAAAATGTGGCAATAGCCGAAAAAGACAAGGAAGCTTATTATGCCGAAAAGCTGAACTCCTTTATTAAAGATAAAAAGGCAGCGGCTCCGCTTGAAAAACAGCGTATGGAAGTAAGCTTTATTCAAAAATCAATAATGTTAAAAATCAATCAATACTTATCTTCTCTTCCAGAAAAAAAGCGTCTGGAGCTTGTCCTTAAGCAGATTCCATCAGAGTATATTAAACAGAATAAAAATCTTGTTGCCTATATTTACGGCTTTGATTTTGATGCTGCAAAAAAGGCACTTGCAAAAGAATATAAGACTGAAATCAAAGATTACAAAAAGACTGATTTTGGCAAGCTTGTTCCGGAAGAAGCCTATTCTTTAGATAAGGAAAACCTTAAGGGAATCATTCTTGAAACGGAAGATAAGAATTACAGGTACAGACTTACCACAAGCGAAGTGCTTGGAATTGTTCTTGATAAAAACAGGGCAGAGCTTGCGCAGTCTCTTTTTGGAGGCAATAACTGATGATTGAAGGAAAAATCACCCGTATTTCGGGACCAATTATATATGCCGAAGGGCTTGACGGCTGCGGTTTGTATGACGTAGTTGATGTTGGCGAAAAAAAACTTATTGGTGAAATTATCCGCCAGAATAAGGGAAACGCTACAATTCAGGTTTACGAGGAAGATACCGGTATGCACATTGGCGAAAAGGTTGTGTGCACCCAGCGCCCTCTTTCTTTAAGGCTTGGACCGGGACTTGTAGGCAACATTTACGACGGAATCCAGCGACCGCTTGAATCTATGTTTAATGAATCGGGCGTATTCCTGTTGCCAGGTGAAAGAACCGAACCGCTGGACGTAAACAAAAAGTGGCATTTTGAAGCAGCAGAAGGCCTTGGAGAAGGCTCTCACATTTTTGGTGGCTTTACTCTTGGTACCGTAAAAGAAACTGAATCAATTACTCAGAAAATTATGGTACCTCAGGAAATCCGTGGTGAAACACTTAAAACCTGGAAGGGTACCGGCGACTACACGATTGATGAAGTAATTGCTACCACAGAATATGATGAAGAAATCAAACTGAGTCATTACTGGCCTGTACGTAAACCGCGCCCTTATGCTAAAAAGCTTGGAGTTTCTGAACCACTTATTACGGGGCAGCGTGTAATTGATGTTTTCTTCCCGCTTTCAAAGGGTGGAACCGCTGCAATTCCTGGGGGGTTTGGTACCGGAAAAACAATGACCCAGCATGCGGTCGCAAAATGGTGTAATGCAGATTTAATTATTTATATTGGTTGTGGTGAACGTGGAAACGAAATGACAGATGTTCTTACAGAGTTCCCGCAGCTTATAGACCCAAGAACAGGTCGTTCCATCATGGAGCGAACAATCCTTATTGCGAACACCTCTAACATGCCGGTAGCAGCTCGCGAGGTTTCCCTTTATTCGGGAATAACGCTTGCAGAATATTACCGCGATATGGGAATGGCAGTTGCAATCATGGCAGATTCAACTTCGCGCTGGGCAGAAGCTTTGCGTGAGCTTTCAGGCCGAATGGAAGAAATGCCTGCGGAAGAAGGATTCCCTGCTTATTTACCGACAAGGCTTGCAAGCTTTTACGAGCGTGCCGGTCGTGTAATAGATTACGAAGGTGATGAAGGAAGCGTAAGTGTAATTGGTGCAGTTTCTCCTCCGGGCGGTGACTTTTCGGAACCGGTTACCCAGCATACAAAACGCTTTATCCGCTGTTTCTGGGCTCTGGACAGGGAGCTTGCAAATGCACGTCATTATCCTGCAATCGGCTGGATAGATTCTTATTCAGAATATGCTGATGAAGTAAAGGACTGGTGGGAAGTTCATAATCCTAAATGGTATGCGCTAAGACACAATGCACTTGAAGTTCTTAAAAGCGAAAACAAGCTTCAGCAGATTGTAAGACTTATTGGTCCTGATGCACTTCCTGATTCTGAACGACTTGTGCTTTTAACTGCAGAAATGATAAAGAACGGCTTTTTACAGCAGAGTGCTTTTGATGAGCTTGATAAGTACTGCAGCACAGATAAACAGATTGTAATTCTTGATTTGATAATGCAGTTTTATGAACGTGCCCGTGCAGTTATTGCAAAGGGTGCTCCTCTTCCTCAGGTAACAGCTCTTTCTGTACGTGAAGAAATCATAAGAATTAAAACTACATACAGCAATGAAGATGTAAATAAAATACAGACTGTAAAAGACCATCTGGATTCGCAGATGGGTGAACTGGAAAGAATGTTTGCGTAAGGAAGGTAGCGGTATATATGAAAGGTGTTGAATATAGAGGAGTTACTTCCGTTGATGGACCAATAGTTGTGCTGAAAAAAACAGAAAATGTTTTTTTTGGAGAAACAGTTTGCGTAAGGGACAGGCTTGGAAAAAAACGAACAGGCCGTGTTGTTGATGTTTCTGAAGAAGCCGTAATTGTTCAGATTTTTGGAGATACAACCGGTCTTGATCTGGATGAAGCAAGCTTTGAGTTCCTTGGAAATCCGCTTGAGCTTCGTGTTGGAGAAGGTCTGCTCGGTCGAATCTTTAACGGACTTGGCGAACCTGCAGACGGTTATCCTCCTGTAATATCCTCAGAAAAAAGAAACATAAATGGTAATCCTATAAATCCTTATGCAAGAGTTTATCCGCGCGATTTTATTCAGACAGGTATTTCTTCAATAGATGGAATGAACTCTCTTGTACGAGGCCAGAAGCTCCCGATTTTTTCTGGAAACGGTCTTACTCACAATAAACTTGCGGCACAAATCATAAGGCAGGCAAAGCTCCGTAACAGTGACGAAAAGTTTGTAATGGTTTTTGCGGGCATGGGAATTAAATACGATGTTGCAAAATATTTTACAGATACCTTTGAAGAATCTGGCGTTCTTGCAAATGTTGTAATGTTTTTGTCGCTTGCAGATTCACCAAGTATTGAGCGTATCATCACGCCACGTTGTGCACTTACTGCGGCTGAATATCTTGCTTTTGAAAAAGGTATGCATGTTCTTGTAGTTATGACTGATATGACAAACTACTGCGAAGCCCTGCGCGAAATCTCTACAACCAGAGGCGAGGTTCCGGGGCGAAAAGGATATCCTGGTTATTTGTATTCAGACCTTGCAGAATTGTACGAGCGTGCCGGACGTGTAAAGGGAAGTAAAGGTTCAATCACTCAGATTCCAATTCTTTCTATGCCCAACGATGATATTTCTCATCCTATTCCAGACTTAACCGGTTATATTACAGAAGGTCAGATTGTACTGGACAGGGAGCTTTCACAGAAGGGTGTTTATCCTCCTGTTTCTGCACTTCCAAGTCTTTCGCGTTTGATGAAGGATGGAATTGGGGATGGAATGACACGCGAAGATCATGCTCAGGTTGCAAGCCAGCTCTTTGCAGCCTACTCAAAGGTAAAATCAATCAGAAACCTTGCGGCAATCATTGGAGAAGAAGAATTAAGTAATCTTGATCGCAGCTACCTTAAGTTTGGCGAAAAGCTTGAATCAGATTTTCTTGCACAGGGTGAATACGAAGAGCGTACAATTGAAGAAACACTCGATATTGGCTGGCGGGTTCTTTCTGTTTTACCGCGAGAAGAGCTTACAAGAATTAAGCCTGAATTAATCCAGAAGTATATGACTGAAGAATTATGGCAAGACTAAATATTGCACCTACAAAATCAAACCTCATCGCAATGAAGGAGCAGCTGTCAGTTTCAACTAACGGCTATGAGCTTCTGGAAGAAAAGCGGGAAATCCTTGTTCGTGAGCTAATGCATCTTGTAGAAAAAGTTAAGCTGCTCGAAAAAGATATCGATAAGGCGGTGGAGAAGGCATATCCTCAGTTTAAGAAAATGCTTATGCTTGAAGGTGCCGACCAGATAGAAAGAATTGCACATTCCATTCATTATGATTTCGAAATGCGCGAAAAGAATGTTACAATAGGTGGAATGTCTTTTCCTTCGATTGATGTTGAACTTCCTCAGCAGGAGCTTTTTTATTCCTTTGAAGGGACTTATTCAAATACGGATGAAACAACTGCTTCTTTTTTTGAACTCTTGTCGCTTCTAACACAGATGGCTTCAATCCGTTCAATTGTGTGGCGGCTGGCGGAAGAGGTTAAGAAAACTCAGCGCCGTGTAAATGCTCTTGATAAAATGATTATTCCGCAGACGGTGGAAACAAAGAATTATATAGAAAGCGTGCTTGAAGAACGGGAACGTGAAAATGTCTTTGTTCTTAAAGCATTAAAAAAGAAGAATGGTAAAAAATAAGAAGTAAGATGATGGGAAAAAGTTTTTTTAAGAAAATCATTGTCGCAATCAACGGAAGACAGTCGTCTTTGAATGCAGCCATGTATGCAATTATGATGGCTAAGTCTTATCATATTTCTTTGAAGTTTGTTTATGTGGTTGATACCGCTACAATCAAATACCTTGCAATGAACAGTCTGATTATGTCGGATTCAAAGTATTCTCTGGAGGATAAGCTGCGCAGTGACGGAGAAAATTATTTGAACTATGCGGTTATGCTTGCTTCTAAAAAGGGGTTGACGGTAGAGAAGGAGCTTAGAAGCGGCGGAGTTTACACCGAGATTTTGAAGGCTGCCGATGAGTATGAGGCGGACCTGATAATTCTTGGCGGCAACGGCAACAACGAAAGGTCGGACGTAAAAATAAATGTGCTTAATCATCATCAGAATGAAGTGCTGTCCAGTTCAAGATGTCCTGTTATGATAGTCCAAAAGCCCGATATTGAAAAAATTTTTAATGTTTTTTAATATTACGAATAAACTGTCATTGTCGAACTTGATTCGACAATCATTTAATGCATATGAAAGATTTCTATCAAATCCTTGGTGTACGTCAGAATGCATCACTAGCCGAAATCAAAAGAGCGTACAGAGAAAAAGTTAAGATTCTCCATCCAGACATTTCCGGTGATGTTTCTCGGGTTGATGAGTTTAACGAGGTTATTAAGGCCTACAGAGTTCTGTCGGATATGCGGCAGCGTTCTATTTTTGATGAATCTTTTTTTAATAAAATCAGGCGCGGAAATGCTTCAAACGAATCCTTTAATTACTACAAGTGGCTTTCGGAACGCCAGGATAAAGAGAGCCGTGCCAAGCTGATTTTTTATACGCTCATGCATCAGATGGAAGATGAAGCGGTTGCCGAGTTTAAACGTATGCAGATGTCGCACGCAGATTTTTCTTTGAAGGATTATTTTACACGCGAAGATTTTATGGATTACGGTTACATTCTTGCAGAAGAGCTTGTAATCCGCGGTGAATATTACGATGCAATAATCCTCCTTGAGCAGATAATCAAAATGGAATATTCCTACTCGTATTTTTATATCTTTTTTCCGGAAGTAATTGCTTTTACGCTGAATATCTTAAAAAAGAATATTGACTGTGTTATTTCTGATGAGCTTGCCCTGGATGTTTACGAGCGTGCACTTGATTTAGGCTTTGGCCGAGTAAATGATGCGTTTTTCCTGCGGAAGATGAGTGAAGAATATGCAAGACTGGGCGATAAATCAACTGCAGAAATATGTCTGCGTGAAGCTGAAAGATTGAGTTAGCATTTTGTGTAGTGGAGTTAGCTTTAACTAACGCAAGGTATAGCTATTTTTTTTGTAAAGTTGTATAATCATAATTATATTTTAGTTTTGGAAGAAGAAAATGATACGTTTGAAGACACCGGAACAAATCAATGGAATCAGAAAATCATGCCACCTTACGGCAGATATGTTTAACGAGCTTATCCCAAAAATCCATGCGGGAATGAGTACTTATGATATTGATATGCTTTTTAAGAATTACATCATTTCGCACGGCGGCAAACCGGCCTGGTATAGGGAAGGCTTTAAGGGTGCTGTGTGCATCAGTATAAATGAAGAAGTTATTCACGGTATTCCTTCTAAAAAACGAATTGTACGCGAGGGCGATCTGGTAAGCCTTGATGTTGGAATTGACCTTGACGGCTACATCAGCGATACAACTCATTCACTTTTGATTGGAAAGGTTTCGCCTGAGGTTCGCAAATTAAAGGAAGTTACAGAAGAATGTCTGCGCGCCGGAATTGCAGCCTGTGTTGTTGGTAACCGAATCAGTGATATTGCACATGCTGTTTATGATATTGCTACACGCAACGGCTATGGTGTTGTTTATGATTACAGCGGTCATGGAGTAGGGCTTGATGTTCACGAAGACCCGAGTGTTCCAAACTGTCCGTTCCGCGGCTTGAATCCAAGAATTAAACCGGGCATGGTGCTTGCAATTGAACCAATGATTAATATGGGCGAGCCTGAAGTTGATCTTCTTGATGACGGCTGGACTGTAGTAACTTCTGATGGTTCTGTTTCCTGCCACGAAGAACATACCGTTGCCGTTTTTGCCGACCACACAGAAGTTCTCACAGATTTGAATTATAAAGAGTAGGCCTTAATCACAGAAAATAAGAACAGGCTAAGAAAATAAGAAAAATCTTATAATAGAATATTTTTGTTACTTTTTTTTTGAACTTATATTATATTTTAAAAAGACGATGAATGAAGGCGAGAGCCTGAGTTTATTGTTCTGGATTAAGTAATTCTAATCATAATGTTCAGGAGATATAGTGATGAAAAAGTTTGCAAAAGTATTAACCAGTTTGGCATTTGTATCTTTAATTTCTGTTTCAGCATTTGCTGACCCACCTAAAAAGGCGACTTCTTCAAAAGAAGCGCTTTCAATTGTAGAAGCCTTACAGACAACCTTCCGTTCGGTAAGCGACACTATGCTTCCGGCTGTTGTTGAAGTTGATGTTACAGAAACAAAAACTTACAACGATCCGTTTGGCGGAATGTCCAGTCCGTTTGAATGGTTCTTTGGAACTCCTAATCAGAATGACGACAGTAATAAAAAGCAGCGACAGTATGAATCGAAAGGTCTTGGTTCCGGCGTAATTGTTAGAAATGCCGGCAACACCTACTATGTTTTAACAAATAACCATGTTGCAGGTTCTGCTACTAAAATCAGTATTAAGCTTAATGACGAGCGTGAGTTTGAAGGTAAGCTTGTTGGAACTGATGAACGAATGGATATTGCACTTGTTTCTTTTGAATCTAAGGACAAATCTATTCCGGTTGCAAAGCTTGGTGATTCAGACAGCGTTCGCCCGGGTGATATCTGTATGGCATTTGGTGCACCACTTGGATACAGCCAGTCTGTAACTCAGGGTATAATCAGTGCGGTTGGTCGTGCAGAAAGTCATATGTCGGCAGTAAGTGATTATATTCAGACAGATACAGCTATTAATCAGGGTAACTCTGGTGGTCCACTTGTAAATATTTATGGTGAAGTAATCGGAATCAACACCTGGATTGCTTCTCAGTCCGGCGGTTCACAGGGACTAGGTTTTGCAATTCCTATCAATAATATTAAGAGTTCAATCGATTCTTTCATTAAGAATGGAAAGGTTGTTTACGGATGGGTTGGTGTTTCTTTAGTTGATGTTTCTAAGGATTGGAAACAGGAGCTTGGTGTAGACGGAATTGACGGTGCATTTGCCGCAGAAGTATTCACTAACTCTCCTGCATTCAAGGGCGGAATCAAACCTGGTGACTATATTGTTGAGCTCAACGGAAAGAAGGTTAAGAGTACAAACCAGCTTGTTCGTGAGGTTGGTACTCTGGAAGCCGGTACTACTGCAAACTTTGTTGTAATCCGTGGCGGTGTAAGACAGGCTCCTATAACAGTAAAGATTGAAGAGCGTGCTAAGGATTCTGAGATTCAGAACAGCAAGATGTGGCCTGGATTTATTGCGGCTCCTTTGACGGACGAAACCCGTGAACAGCTTAAGATTGATGACAAGCGCGTTGAAGGTGTAGTTGTAACAAACGTTGAAGAGAAATCTCCAGCTGCAAGCCTGCGCCTCCAGAACGGCGATGTAATCACTGCTGTAAACGGCACAACTGTAAAGAATCTTGCAGAGTTCTACAATGAGCTTGCCAATGCAAAGAAGTCTGTAAACTTCGATATTTATTCAAACGGCGGAACTATTACAACAGGTACGTATAAGTTCTAGTCGGAACATTTGTTGGGCAGTCAGCAAAGAAATAAAAAAAGGAAAAGGATTTGCGAAGCGTAAAAGTGGAGCAAATCCTTTTTTTTGCCCTAGAAAAAGGCAAAAAGTCTTTCGACCGTTCTGAAAAATGATGAGAAGCTTTTTGGGATTCGTTTTTCAATGGCAGATTATATAGAACAAAGCCAAATGGTAAATGTTCCGCTTGCTCTTACAGAAGAGTATCTGCGCTGTATGTAAGTTTTTAAACTTAGGAATATTCTTGATTTTTCAAGAAACATAATTATAATATGAGTTAACCGAAATCAATTTCGCCCAAATACATTTCGGTTAAAATTATTTTGATTAATCGAGGTTAGCCATGCAGGAAACTTTTAGAGGAAGAACAACTGAACTTAGAATACTGGAAAACAAATTCCAGAAAAAAGGCTTTGTCATGACTATTCTGTACGGCAGACGCAGAATAGGTAAAACAAGGCTTATAAATAAATTTATTAGCAGCCATGACTGTAAGTGCATTTCTTTTACTGCCGTTGAACGAGGTGAAGCTGAATTGCTTTCAATGCTTACAGAATCAGTGCTTAGCGCTGTAGCTCCTGATTTGCTCGGAACAGTTACTTTTAATTCTTTTGAAAAACTCTTTGACTTTATTGGAAAACAGGCAGAAAAGGAAAGAATAATTTTTTTTATAGATGAATATCCTTACCTTGCAAAACAGTGTCCTTATATCCAGTCTGTACTCCAAAAGCAGATAGATACAAACTGGAAGAAGGGGAAAATGTTTTTTATAATATGCGGTTCGCTTGTAAGTTTTATGAAAGACGAAGTTCTCGCAGAATCAGCTCCACTGCATGGAAGAAGCGATCTGGAACTGAAGCTCCGTCCCTTTAATTATCTTGAAACTGCTGATTTTCTGGCTCCGTATTCAAATGAAGAAAAAGCTATCTGTTATGGCCTTACAAATGGAGTTGCAAAATATATAGAACAGTTTGATACAAAGCTTTCACTTGAAGAAAATATAATCAATCAATTTTATTCAATAGGCGGATATTTCTCTGATGAACAGATAAAAACTGTAATTACAAATGAAAGGCAAAGTCCGGCATTGTATAATTCAATTATTTCTGCGGTGGCGACAGGACACACAAAAAACAATGAGATTGCCAGCTGTGTAGGTTCTGATGATATTACCTATCCACTAAAAGTTCTGACAAATGCAGAAATCTTAGAAAAGCGGATGTCAAAAAAGCCCTACTATGTCTTAAATGATTCAATGCTTGAATTCTGGTTTCGTTATGTAAACAGAGCAACAAGTCTTATTAATGCAGAAAAAGGAAGCTTGTATTATCAGTCAGAAGTCCGCGATCATATCCATGATTTTATGGGAAAAATCTTTGAAAAGATGGCAAAAGAATATCTGATGCTTCATGCAGGAACAGGCGATTATCCTCTGCTTACAGAAGTAACAGATTATCAGACATCTGTAATTGATGAGGATAAAAAACAAAAACAGATAGAAATAGATTTGCTGGGCAAGAACGCAAAAAACATTCTGCTCGTCGGTGAATGCAAATTCAAGAAATCACAGTTTGATAAAGTTGAGTATGAAAAGCTTATGGATAAAATAAAATATCTGCCTGTCTCAAATCCACTTGTCTGCATTTTTTCTCTCAGCGGTTTTTCCGATTATGTAAAAGAAAATGCGCAGAACTGTAAACTGATTGGAATTGAAGATATGTATAGTAGTGCTATATAAAAAAAATCACAATGCCGTTCATTGGCACCCTTGCGTTTTATAATGTTAATCAGAAAGCTGAAAAAGGGGGCATTATTATGATGATGGTACCAGAACAGTATGTAGAACAGTTTGAAAATGCGTCGTATCAAGAAATCTTAAAAGTAAAGAATGAATTAGTTTCTGAGATTTCGAAGTTTGAACACGATTATGACAGGGAAGATCCGGACTGGTATGTCTGTCCAAAACCGGATGTTCGTTATCAGTGGAATTTGGAAGTTCTTGGTTTGATTGCTCCGATGTTAGCGGAAGCGTTTAACAGGGAGTATGAGAGGGGAGAGAAGGGGATGAAGGAGTATGGTGGGGAGATGAGGGCGGTTTATGGGAAAAAATAATTTCATACTGAAACGAGAAGCTGAAATATTAGGGAAAGTAAAAACTGATAGGTTAACATGTTGGCAACGTAGATTGGATTAGTTCGGATAAAAGTAGGTACAAACGGTATTTTAACCGCCAGATACTTAGAAAATAACCCAAAATTCCCGATTTTTCAAGGGTTTTGTTGGTGTCTGGAGTAATTCGGCTATAAGGTGCAATATTTTTTACTTAAAGTGAGTACTTTAAGTAGGTGTCGGTTGTTAAAATGGCGATTGGTCGAGGAAAGGGATTATAGTTAAAGTTTTGAGTGAATAAAGGAAAAAAGTGATTAGTTTCGATTTGGGTGCTATATTTTTTTGAAAATTTTTGCTATAGTAACTTTAACTATTTTTTTGAAAATTGGAAAAAAATGAATATTTTAATTCTAAAAGAAGAATTTGGCTCTCTTATTTTATCTGGCAAAAAGACTTGGGAATTACGAGGCCAAAATACAAAGAAGCGAGAACGAATAAGTATAGCTTATAGTGGTACCGGTAAAAAATATGGAGAAGTTGATATTATAGATGCAATGCCTCTAACAAAGGAATTATTTGAAAAGAATAGAAACAAGCATTGTTCGAAAGGTTCATGGGAAAACTTGATTGAAAGATATAAGACACCTTATGCATGGGTTATGAAAAATCAAGGTTTTTATAAAAATCCTAAGAAATATTTTCATCCGAATGGTGCAATTATTTGGGTAAGGGAAGAATAGGAGTTATTATGGCTACAAATACAGATTTTAACTTTGAAGATTTTATATCCGAAAAATTAAAAAGTTATAATGAAACTGACAAGCTTTATAATACTCCTACGGATGTAGTTGATTGGTGCAATAATTGGGATTTTACAACATATGATGCCAATATTTACAATCATGGGTTACACCAATATCCAGCAAGGTTTATACCTCAATTGGCTCGAAAAATGCTTAAAACATTTTGTACGCCTGATAGTAAGGTCCTTGATATTTTTTCCGGTTCTGGTACAACTGCTCTTGAATGTAAATATTTGGGAATAAAAGAAGCATATGGAATAGAGTTAAATCCGTTTGCAACTTTTATGGCTAAAACAAAAATTCAAGATATAAAGTTAGAAGACGTTACTAAACTTTATGATGGTATTATTTCTGATTTTAAGAATCCATCATATGAATATGAAGTAATAAGTTTTAAGAATATAGATTTTTGGTATGCGGAAAATATAAAAAAAGACCTTTCCAAATTTTTGAAAATTCTTACATCTATTGAAGACCAATGTATTAGAAATTTTTATCTTTTGATATTTTGTGAATTAACTCGTCGAGATTCTTTTCTCGACCATGGTGGATTCAAGATGTATCGGTCCAAAACAAAAGTTAAGAAAAATTATAATCCAGATGTTCTTGATGATTTTATAAAGACTTATGAGCGTAATATAAAATTATTGGAAAACAATATTTCGATTTGTAAAAATAAAGTTTTTTCTGCTCATATAATTCAAGGTGATTCAAGAGTCAAGCACTCTGAAATACCAGATGGCTCAATAGATTTTATTCTAACTTCTCCGCCTTATGGTGATTCACGAACTACTGTTGCCTATGGACAGTATTCACGGCTTCCATGGCAATGGTTATCTCAGAAAGATGATATTATTCTTCTTGATAATTCTTTATTAGGTGGATGCACAAAAGACCTCAATACTTCAATTCTTGAATATTCTGCAACATTAAAAAAACAAGTTGCAGATGTAAAAGCCGTAGATGATAGCAAGCGAGAAAATGATGTAATTGCCTTTTATAATGATTTATATAAGACTATGCAAAATGCTTATGATTATCTAAAACCAAATTCATTTTTTGTAATGGTTACCGGAAATCGAACTGTAAAAAAACAGTATTTGAGAACTGATTTAATTATAAAAGAATTTGGCGATAAAATTGGTTTTACAACAGAAAAAGTATTGGAAAGAAAGATTAGTAATAAAAGAATGGCCATGAGAAATAGTCCTACCAATGAACCTGGTAAGACAGTTTCAACCATGACCACTGAAAATATGATATTTCTTAGAAAAAACTAAGATCTATCATAGATAACTTGTTTATTTAAGAAGATTTCTGTTAAAGCTCTATCCTGAATACGGAAGCCGGTCCCATGGTCATGTGTTCTTCCGTCTGGATATTGGCCAATACGAATATCAACTTTAATTTTTCCTTCACGTAAGAGAATATTCATTTTTTCAAAAGAAAAGTCAGAAAGTTCGTACGCGGTATGATACAAAAATTCTTCTTTTCTACCCATTTGAGAATCTGCATATACATGAACCATACTATAAGGATATTTTTTGTCAAAAGCTCTTTTTAATACATCCTTTGTCCAATAAGCTGGAACATTTCCATCATTATCAATTATTTCAACACGGTCATTTGTACAGTTTACTTTCAGGGCTTTCCCTGTATCAGCGATTTGCGTAAAGTGAGATGCATCTAATGTTGAATGAAGGACTTTTCTAGGATTATCATAGTTGTCACTACTATAACCATAAGTTTCCCGCAAATATGAATTAACACCATCAGGTTCCGGAGACTTAGTCAATAAAGTAAGTAATTGTGTGTCGCCACCATTTGTACGCATTGATTTCAATTCATAAATACCAAAATCAGGGCCATCAACATTATTCTCTTCTATTTCGAGAAGATCTTCCAATGTTTTTCCAATACCCGTTCGTCCAGGTCTATGAGTTTCAATCCATCCCATATCACAAATGCGAATGAATTTTTCTTTAAACTCTTGTAAGTTTCTTGGTGCACTCATGTTAATTCCTCCTATTCAACAAGTACATCTATTGAGCTAAATAATTGATCTAAATATCTTTCTTGAATTCTAAATGCAGTCCCTCTATCGTGTGGTCGCATATCTGGGCGGACTCCAATTCTGGGTTCAACCTCTATTACTCCTTCCCGTAATAAGTCTGAAAAACCTTGGAAAGTAAAACCAGATAGTATTTTTGTGGTATGAAATAAAAACTCTTCTTCTCTTCCTATACTTCTTGAATCAGCATAAACATGAACAAGAGTTTTTTTATATTTATTTTTGAAGGCCTTTTCTAATCTACTTTCAGGCCAATAAGCTAAAACTTCATGATTGTTATTAATAATATTCAATCTATCGTTTTCAAGTTTTAATCCGAGCGATAAGCCAGTATCAGCAATTTTGGTCATTGAAGTTACTGATAAATTGATATTCAAAATGTTTTTTATAGATGGTATCTCAGAACGTCTATATCCGTAGTTGTCTCTTAATTTTGAATTTGAACCTCTAGGTAATGGATTTGATGCAAAGAGAGTAAGTTTACAATTGCTATTGGTTCTCATAGCTTTTAATTCATAAACGTTTCCAAAATCAGGTGAGTTGTTATTGTTTTCAGTAATCTCGAGAAGGTCTTCTAGTGTTTTTCCTATTCCCGTATCTCCGGCTCTATGAGTTTTAATCCAACCCTTTTTTTTAATTTCAATAAATCTATGTTGAAAGTCATCTAATGAAGTAGGTGCGGACATTAGCGAGTCTCCTCAGAAAATAATTGATTTGGAGTTACTGTAAGAACTTCTGCTAATTTTCGTAAAATTAAATACGAAGGATTTCGTTTTCCTCTTTCTAAACCAGAAATGTATGTTCTATCCAAACATGTTAATTCTGCTAATTTTTCTTGAGAGTAGTCTTTTGCTAATCTTAATGTTCTAAGTCGATTTCCTAATTGAGATAATTGAATATGGTCTTGTTCTTCCATATTCTCAAATTTAAGCTGATGTAGACGATAAAACAACGGACGATAGTCTACAATGATGTATTTTTAAGGGGAAATCCAGAAGGCTGGCCGTCTGGCAGATAATCCAAAAAGACAGAGTCTTGTTGGCGGAGGTTTAGAAAGGGCAACGTTGCCCTTCTCAGGTTTCCAAAGGGCAGAGCCTTTTGGTGGCTATGAAGTGGAGAAAAAAAGCGGTGAAAGACTTCCTTTTGGGGAAGCTTTCATTTGCCCGCGCTTTTCGTAACGGAATAGACAAGGGGTCGAGGGGATTCATCCCTCGCACAATAGAAGTTTGTTAGGATTTTTGTAAAAAATGCGGGCAAACTTCTATTGTGGTAGTTTATTTTACATAAATTTGTGAAATATTAAAGAACATTATAAGTTAGAATTGTTTTGAAAATATAAAAAAATTATCAATAGGTATGTGTGAATTATAATGAGAAAGCATTTCACTTTTTGTAATGAACTTGGCAAACAGTGGCGAAAACATTTACGACGGCTTGATGAAAAATCCTAAATCAGTAATGATAAGTTGTAATGATGGATTTAAACCTGTGTGAGTTTTTTGATTGAAGTAATGGATAAATAAGGAACTATATGCCAGCATGATGGAATCAAACTTCCGGTACTTTTCGGGAAGGCACAATAAGTGAAGATACTTTTTGGATGCTGTTCAATTATGTATTTTCTGACAGTTCGGCTAAGAGAACTACATATAAATTTGGGCTCGTAAAATCGATTCTTGATAATCTTTTTAATAGTGAAGGGGAGGATTATTCTCTCTTCATCAGCTATGAAAACTTGTTCGGGAAGTTTTCGGAAAACTACTGGAACCTGGTTACTAAATATCATTTAAGGCAAATGCTGCCGGATGGTAAAAGTGAGTATTCCAAAATCGAACAGATATTCATGGCTTTAATTCAGGAAGAACCTGCGTTTGCAAATATTCCTTTTACATCGATTCGGGGAATGGAATATGTAAAGGTTATTCCGACTCGGAATGATGCTTTAAGAAAACTCAATTCTGCTTTTGTTCAGAATCAGTTTAAAACTTATAAGCCGCAATTGATTAGTACAGAAATACGCTCAAAGCGGCGGATTTGTGGTGTAAAAAATTGAAGAAATACACAAATTATGGGGTAAAAATCTTGAAGAATTACATAAAATGAGGGGTTAAAATCTTGAAGAATTACACAAATCGTGTTATTGTAATATTGAAGAATTACATATTTTCTGAGGTGAAAGATTGTATTTTAAAAGAAAAGCTTACGGTAGATTGTTAGAGTGGAAAGAAAACTACTCAGATAAATATGCAGTCTTGCTGGAAGGAGCAAGACGTGTAGGAAAATCAACCATTGCAGAGCAGTTTGCCAGAAATGAATACAAGTCCTATATCATGATTGATTTCTCAAAAGAAACAAAGGAAGTGCTTGCCTGTTTTGATGATATAAGTAATCTTGAAACTTTCTTTCTGAGACTGCAGACCTTAAAAAAAGTAGATTTGTATGAACATGAATCAGTTATAATTTTTGATGAAGTACAGCTTTTTCCAAAAGCACGGCAGGCTATAAAACATCTTGTAAAGGATGGCCGTTATCACTTTATTGAAACCGGTTCACTAATTTCTATTAAAAAGAATGTTAAGGATATTTTGATTCCGTCAGAAGAAATGAAGATTCCGATTTATCCGATGGACTATGAAGAATTCTGCGATGCAACAAATAATAATTATTCGATTCTGGAAAAGGTATATCAGAATAAAAAAAGCATAGGGCAGCAGGTTAACCGAAAACTTATGAGGGACCTTCGCATTTACATGGCGGTAGGGGGAATGCCACAGGCAGTGGAAGCGTATATAAACGGTGGTAACTTTGCGGTTATTGACCAGATAAAACGACAGATTATAAATCTTTATGAAGGCGATTTTAAGAAGCTGGATCCTTCTGGAGAAATGTCTGCAATTTATCATGCAATACCATCACAGCTTTCAAAAGGAATAAAACGATTCCGTCTTGCAAGTGCTACCGGGAGAAGAAGAACTTCTAAAACGGATAAACTGATATATGATTTGATTGATTCAAAAACTGTTTTGCCTTCGTATAATACAACGGACCCTGGAGTAAGTCTTTCACTATATAAAGATTTAGAAAGCTATAAACTGTATCTGGCAGATACCGGTCTTTTTGTAACTCTGATGTTCATAGACAGACCATCCGTAGAAAATGAGATTTACGCAAAGCTTTTGTCAGACAAGCTTCCTGCAAATCTTGGATATCTGTATGAAAATCTTGTAGCCCAAATGATTACAGCTTCTGGAAGGGAACTTTACTATCATACCTGGAAAAAGCAGGGAAGTACTCATTATTATGAAATTGATTTTTTGATTTCTGATGGTTCAAAGGTATGTCCTATAGAAGTAAAATCTTCAGCTACAGGAAAGCATGAATCAATCACGGAGTTCAGCAAAAAGTACTCTAAGCATAAAAAAGCCTGCTACATCATCTCTCAGAAAGACGTAGAAAAAAAAGATGATGTAAACTTTTTACCGGTTTATATGGTGCCGTTTCTGGTAGAGGAAAAAGTCTAGTTTATGTCCTCTGTGTTTTATCATTTATTGTTTAATACAGAATCTACAATTCCATATTCCATTGCTTCTGCTCCGTGGAGATAAAAGTTACGGTCAGTATCGCGGGTAATTTCTTCCAGGGATTTGTTACAGTTCTGGGCAAGAAGTGCATTTAATCTTTCTTTTGTGAGTTTCAATTCGGCAGCCTCAATTTCTACGTCGGACGACTGTCCCTTTGCTCCTCCAAGGGCTTGATGAATCATTACAGTTGCATTTGGAAGTACACTTCTTTTACCTTTTGTTCCACCACTTAACAAAACGGCACCCATGCTCATGGCTTTGCCTACACAAATGGTCCTGACATCGCTTTGAATATGCTGCAGGGTATCGTAAATTGCCAGTCCGGCTGTAACATCGCCGCCATAACTGTTTATATAAAACTGAATGTCTTCGTGATTTTGTGCATCCAGATACAAAAGCTGAGCAACAATGCTTTCGGCCATATTTTCTTCAATATCGCCAAAACAATGGATGATTCGACTGTTAAGATTTGCGGTCCAAATGTCTGTGTGGTCTGGTAAACGTGGTTCTATATACATATTTTCTCCTTATATATGTTCTTTGTTATCTGCCTGAGAGCGGTTTTACGCCGCCATTCCGACCATGTTAGTTCTTAGCTTTTCAATAGCACGTTGTTTAATGTAGTAGATATATTGTTTTGATTCACCCAGCTTTTTGCCAATTTCGGCAAGAGAGTAGGTGTGCTTGTATTGCTGCAGGCCGTAAAGCATGCAGAGTATTTGTTTTTCAATAGGGGACAGCTTGTTTAAGTTTTTATAAAGCTGTTCCTTCTGGATTCTATAACAGGCAGTTTCTTCGGGGGTATAAGAATCTGTGTCTGGAATTAAAGAAAGCCTTGTTTCTCCATAAGAGCCGTCTATTGGATCATCAAGACTCAGGCAGGGAAGACTTTCTTCAAATACTTCGGTAATGAGCTTTTTATTATAGCCAGTCTTTGCAGAAAGCTTTGCGATAAGTTCTTCCTGACTGCAGTCAGTATTTGTTTTTCTAAGGGTCTTATTGATTTTCAAAATTATTCTAAGGCGTTCTTCACTCTGACGCTGGGTGTAGCCGCTTTTGTTACATGAAGAAACAATTTCGTTCATGATGTACATATTGGCAAGAGTGATTACCTTATTACCCTTATTACAATCAAAGTGGTCAATTGCTTTTATAAGTCCAATTACAGCCTCTTCATTTACCTCCTCGTTTGAAAGGCCGTGTCCATAAAACTTTTTTGCGTAACTAAGCGCATAACGAATGTTTGCACGAATTAAAGTTTCGCGTGCCTGTGCGTTACCCAACGAAGCCTGCTTTGCCAGTTTCAATTCTTCTTCTTTTGAAAGTGGCTCAATCGAAGCATCATAGAGCGACATAGAATCACTCTTAAAAGTCTTGTTTGACATAATCCTCCTTAAAAGGTTAGAAAATTATCCCAATATATGGAATATACAGAAAAAAGAGAGAAGTTCAGATATCTAAGAAATTATTTGGTAAACTGTGTATTATTATGAATAATAATATCGGACAAAGTTGTTCCCAAAGCAAGGGAATGGGAGATATAAAAAGCAATAGTGTTTTTTTGCATACAGTATAATATAGGTATAAAAGTTCGAATCGTCAAAGAAAAATTTGAAGAAAAATGAAAAATTTTTAGATTTTTTTTCGATTTTCCTAAAAAAATAATTGCAAAAAATACTTTTCATAGAATCATCATTTATGGTATATTTATTCTAATGAAATGAATAAATATGCAAATTGTGGTTCAGGTTTGCCGATTACTGGACTTCGGCTTGCAATCATTTTCCTGGCTGCCGTGCCTACCGCGGTAAGGAGTAAATAAAATGAAAAATGCTTACGTGAATCGTGTATGGGAAGAAGTAAAGGCAAAGAACGCCAATGAACCTGAGTTTTTGCAGGCTGTAGAAGAAGTTCTTACAACATTGGATCCTGTAGTTGCTAAAATGCCGGAACTTGAACCAAACGCAATTTTGGAACGCCTGGTTGAACCAGAGCGCGTTATTCAGTTCAGAGTACCTTGGATGGACGACAAAGGAAAGTATCATGTAAACCGCGGTTTCCGTGTTCAGTACAACAGTGCAATCGGACCTTACAAAGGAGGTCTTCGTTTTTCTAAAGAAGTAAATCTTTCTGTACTTAAGTTCTTAGGATTTGAGCAGGTTCTTAAAAACTCTCTTACAACACTTCCTATGGGCGGTGGAAAGGGTGGTTCAGACTTTGATCCACACGGAAAATCAGACAAAGAAGTTATGCGCTTCTGCCAGAGCTTTATGACAGAGCTTTATCGCCACATTGGTCCAGATACAGATGTTCCAGCTGGTGACAAAAACGTAGGTGGACGCGAAATTGGATATTTGTTCGGACAGTACAAGAGAATCCGTGATGAATATACAGGCGTTTTGACAGGTAAGGGACTTACATTCGGTGGTTCTTTGATTCGTACAGAAGCTACTGGTTATGGTCTTATTTACTTTGCTCAGGAAATGCTCAAGAAAGTTGGTGATGATTTCAAAGGTAAGGTTTGCTCTGTTTCTGGTTCTGGAAACGTTGCTCAGTATGCTGCTGAAAAGCTTATCCAGCTTGGTGCAAAGGTTGTTACACTTTCTGACTCTGACGGATATATCTACGATGAAGAAGGTATTACACAGAAGAAGCTTGACTGGGTTAAGAAGCTCAAGTGCGAAAAACGCGGTCGTATTTCTGAATATGTTAAGAAGTTCCCTAACGCAAAATACTATGCTGGAAAGAAGGTTTGGGAAGTTAAAGTTGACTGTGCATTCCCATGTGCAACACAGAACGAGTTGCTCGGTGAAGATGCAGATAAGCTCTTGAAGAATGGTGTAAAGCTTGTTGCTGAAGGTGCTAACATGCCATCTAACATTGACGCTGTAAACAAGTTCCTTGCTGCAAAGATTTTGTACGCTCCTGGAAAAGCTTCTAACGCTGGTGGTGTTGCAACATCTGGCCTTGAAATGAGCCAGAACTCAGAAAGACTTTCATGGTCTGCAGAAGAAGTTGACGAAAAGCTTCACCAGATTATGATTAACATTCACGACAATGCTTACAACACTGCTGTTAAGTTTGGTGCAAAAGAAGGCAACTGGGTTAACTATGTGGCTGGAGCTAATATCGCTGGTTTTGTTAAAGTTGCAAATGCTATGGTTGCACAGGGATTGGTATAATCTGTTTTCAGACTGACAGGCTAGCGTCTGTAGTTTAATTCATAAAGAGAGTCCGATTTGGGCTCTCTTTTTTTATTACATTTTTTTGTATTTTTTACATACCTTTCTTTAATAATACAACTCTGCTTCAAAGCTGGAAGCATCACCAATAAGTCCCTGCACGGAGTATTTGTTTTGAGCTGCATCATATTTTGCTTTTATTTCGAGTTCTTCGCCAAGATGGGCTTCCCGTGAATAATTGAGTCGTAAATCTTTAACAGGCTTTTTCTGGAAGTCGGCAGGAAGGTTATCGATTACAAAGTTGATGTATTTTGAGTTATTTGTGTGCCCGTTTGCATCCAGCTCGGAAAAGACAATTTTATGCTTTGCAATAGTTTCCATATCTTCAGGGAGAAGGATTTTTCCGGGCTTAATTCCTTCAAAATCTGTAACCAGAGTAGGAGAGGGTCTAAGAGTAAAAGCCTTTGCAGGGAGGATTTTGTGATTGTTGACATCAAAAACTACCCATTGGGTTTGGGCCTTGATTAATGGGGTGTTAGTCTGAGCATCCAGGATTTCAAAATTACGAGTTGCAAAAGGACCTTGTGGTGCAGACTCCCAAGTTCTTAGTCTGATTGTCTGTTCGTAAACTGGCATTTTTTCTACATGAAAGGAGATTCGGGATACAATAAAAGCAACCCCTTTTTCCTGCAGAAAGTCCCAGGACATGCCACGGCGGGCAAAATCCTCTCCGGCATTATCGGAAGTAAAACGTAAAATCTCAGCCCAGGTCATAATTTTGTCTGGAGTACACTGGGAAAAATCTATTTTCATCTCTCTAAAAAAAGTAAAATCGTCATTGTGCCATTGCTTAAAAATCAGTTCGTTCATTTTTTCCTCACATTGCAGTATTGTATTTGTTTAGGGAAAATAATTCAACTATAAATTGTAGGTTTGTTTTTTTAGTAATATTGCTCCATTGTTGGACTTTGTGGTATTCTTTGGATTATGAAAAAAATTGGAAAGTTGATTGGGGATTTTATAAAGAAGGAACCGGTGCTTTTTGCGGCGATTTTGCTGGCGCTGCTTTCTGTTTGCATTATTCGACCAGCTCCGGAGCTTTGTCTGCAGGCAATCGATTTTCGTACTCTTGCAATCCTTTTTTCGTTGATGATTGTGATTAAGGCTTTTCAGAGTCAGAACTTTCTGGATTTTATTGCTTCGCGCCTTTTGCGGCTTTGCAAGACCCGCCGTGCCCTTTATTTTTTGCTGACTTTTTTAGTTTTTTTTACTTCTATGTTTGTAACGAATGATGTTGCGCTTCTTACCTTTGTGCCAATTTCGCTTTTGATTTTTAAGAGAATAAAGCTTTCTTCTTTGCGGCTGATTGTGCTGGAAACTCTTGCGGCAAATCTGGGCTCTTGTTTTACGCCAATGGGGAATCCTCAAAATCTGTTTTTATTTTCTTATTACGGCTTTAGTGCGCTTGAGTTTTTTGCGCTCACAGCCAGGATTGCAATTCCATCTCTTTTTATTCTTGTGTTTATCATCCTTATTTTGACGCGAAAAAAAATTGCCGAGCATGGTGGTTATGAAGAAGTCCATGAGCTTACAGGAAATCTTTTGCAGACTCAGCGTTCTTTTGTAAAGGTGGATTTCCGCACCTTTTTTTATGCTGTTGATTTTGTAGTTTGCCTGCTGACGGTTTTTCATGTAGTGAATTATCTTATTATGCTGGGACTGACAATTGTTATAATGCTTGCCTGCAATTTTAGACTTTTTAAAAAGGTTGATTACAGTCTGCTTTTAACCTTTGTTGGCTTTTTTATTTTTACAAAAACTCTTTCAACAGTGCCAGCCTTTTCTAATTTTGTTCAGTCACTTTTATCTAGTCCGCTAAAAACTTATCTTACAGGAATTGCGGCCAGTCAGGTTATAAGTAATGTTCCGGCAGCTCTTTTGTTGAGCGGCTTTACACAGAATGGTGCAATGCTGCTGCTGGGTGTAAATGTTGGTGGCTTAGGTACGCTGATTGCTTCTATGGCAAGTGTGATTTCGTTTAAGTTGTATAGTGCGAATCAGAACAATGATGCGGAAGGCACGGCGGGCACGGAAGCTTCAGAGAACACTGTAAAGGAGGGCGCAGCGAAAGATGCTGCACCTAAGCGTGAGAGTTATTTTGCGGTGTTTACGATTTACAACGTGATATTGCTCGCAATTTTGGGCGTAGTGGTTTATTTGATTTAAAACGAGATTGCCGGAGCGAGTCCGGCAATGACAGGTATTCAGGGCAGACTTATTTTTTGAAGCGGAACCACGCGAAGTCGAAGTTGCAGCCGGGGAGGAAAACGAAGCTGACTTTTTTCTTTCCTGTGACTGGAGAGAGTGTAAAAGTCTTTTCTTCATAATCACTGTTAGTTCGGGCAAACTCGATTACGTGAGTTGTGGAGCTGCCGTCGTCATCAAAAAGCTTAAGGTTGATTGTGTTGTTGTCGGTGTTGGATTTTCCGCAGATGGTGAGCTTGGAGGCTGAGTCTGTGCCAAAATCCATATTTTCAAAATCTAAGTTGACGTTGTTGCCGATTCCTTCTACAGCGGTGGCGGTTTTAGTGAAAGTGTCACCGATAATTACGCTGGCATCAAGGGCGCGGAGTTTGGCAAAGGCTTTTGGGGTCTGATCAAAATAAAAGCCCTTGAACTCGTGTTCGTGTAGAAGAACAATTGCGATTGTGTGAACGCCAAAAAGACGGTGGCTTAGAGTGAATGTATTTTCGGAGAAGGTGTTGTAAATTGATTCATGCTTGTAAGTAAAGCGGCCAAGACATTCGCCCTTGCTAGGATTTCCATCCCAGACTTCAATTGGAAGCTCAGTTTCAAAGCTGAAGATTGGAAGATGAATTGTGTCTGCTCCATCAGTGCCAAAATCAACCTTGTCAAAGCTTATCCAGGTAGGACCAACGCCACGGTTTGCAATTCCGCTTTCGAGGCTTACTCTTGGTTTGGCTTTACTTTCATCATAAGCGGTAAAGCGGCAGGCTTCTATGAGCTTATATGGATTAAGCTTTGGATTTCCGATTCCTTCTACGGTAAAGTTCAAATCACTTATAACTTCATCAAGCTGGGAAGTATTTTTGGCAGTACAGCGCAGAATACATTCGCCATCGCCCAAAGCTTTAATTTCGGCAGATTCGATTCCAGTGCCAGTACCGATTTTGTTACAGACTTCGATATTATCGCTGCTAACACATTCTTTAAGAACAGGATTCCAGAGGATTTCTTTGTTAGTTGCATTTTCGGGGAGAACTTTTGCAGCCACGTGGATTTGTGTATTTTCTTTGTTGAGGATAAGGCCTTTTGAAGAAGCTTTGTTTTCTGTTGCAGTTGTTTGCTTTGCGGTTATTTCAATCTTTCTTGTTGGAATAAAAGTCATTACTGGTTTTACTGCAAGATAAGGGGCAACCTGTTTCCATTCTTTTCCATCATATTTGAGGGAGACTGTTGGTAAGCCTTCGCTGGCAGCGGTGATAACAAAAGATGGAAGTCCCTGTTTGCCGTGTTTTTTCACCTGGATTACAGCGAGTAGACGGTTGGCAAAAAGCTTTCTTGTGTGGGAGTTTCCGCCTTCATTTTTGTATTCTTCATAATCAGTGGAATCGCCGTTATCCATGCCTAATAAGGTTGCATCGCCGGTTACGTTGAAGGTGATGTAGTTACGGGCATTTTCTACAAGGATGCCGTTTTTGTCGGCCAGCATTAAATCAATAAAGAGAAGATCACCGAGCTGTGTTGTGTTAGAATCGGCTAACTTGAACTCTTCGGGAATCATAAATATTTGCGTTGGATCACCAAAAGAACTTTTTGTGTCGCTTGCAATTTCGTTTCCATCATCATCATAAGCAAGTGCTTTGATTTCGCCCTTATGATATTCAAGCTGCCACTGACCAAAAGGTTTTAGACCGTGTGTGTGATCAATGCTCTGGCGGCCAAGAGAAGTTCCGTTGAAGAAAAGTTCAACGCTGTTGCAGTTAGTGTAGGCTTTTACGTCAATCAGCTGGCCCTCGTTCCAATCCCAGTAGGGCAGGAGGTGAACAAAAGGTTCAGCTTTTTCTGCCCACTCAGATTTATATAGAAAGAAAGTGTCTTTTGGGAAACCGGCGGTATCAATCTGACCAAAGTAGGAGTTCTTGCTGTGATAGGGAGTTGGTTCGCCGATGTAGTCCCAGCCAGTCCAGATGAATTGTCCGGCACTAAAAGGACAGTCGCGGTCGTTGGAAATAACGGTTTGGGTGTTTGCGCAGCCCCAGGTTGTAGTGCAGTTGCCGAGAGTTGAACACTGGCCATCGCTGAAGGTTACCAGCTTGAGGCTGTCTGGGAAATGATAGATTCCGCGGCTTTGAACGGTTGAGCTCGTTTCGGAACCATAGATTTTCCAGTTCGGATATTTTGTGTGGTGTTCGTCGTAAAGACGTTCAAGATAATTGTAGCCCACTGTATCTATATGCTTTGCACATTCCTGAGCGCCATCGGTCATCATATAATTAGATGCGATTGTGATTTGTGCGTTTTTGCATGGATCATTTTCTTCAACTACTTTGTAAAGTTTTTTAGTAATTTCAAGTCCGTTGCCAATATGGGTGTCGTAGATTTCGTTGCCGATTGACCACATAATCAGGCAGGGATGATTTCTATCCTTACGTACCCAGCTTGCAGCATCACGCTCATACCAGTCGTTAAAGTAATTGCCATAATCAAAAGGAGTTTTTGGCTTTTCCCACATGTCGAAGGCTTCATCATCAACAAGAATACCAAGCTCGTCGCAGAGGTCCATCCAGGCTTTTGGCGGAGGGTTGTGTGAACAGCGAACAGCATTAACTCCCATCTCCTTTAGTTTGAGGAACTGGCGCTTGAGTGCATTTTTATTGAAAGCAGAACCAAGACAGCCCTGGTCGTGATGGTGACAGGCACCCTTGATTTTTACGTGGCGTCCGTTTAAGAAAAAGCCTTTGTCTGAGGTAAAGCTTGCAGTTTTAAAACCGCAGTTTTGAGAGTAAGAATCCAGAACCTTGCCTTGAGAGTCGAGAAGCTCGGTGGTGGCGGTGTAAAGATATGGATCATAAATATCCCAGAGATGAGGATTCTGGATTTCAAAAGTTTCGGTTGCGCGGAAGAGCTTCTGGTTTTGCAAAGCAGGGACAGTCCTCTGGAGCTGGGCGGTTTCCTGTGGAGAAAGCGGTGCCGGAGTTGCAGGGGTAGTTGATTGATAAAGTTGCTTTCCTTGTGGATTGGTGATTGTAGTTCTTACCGTGCAGCCGGTCGGGTCACCGCAGACTTCTGTGGAGAAGGTGCAGTGCCAGAGGGATTGTCGGATCGAGTCCGACAATGACAATGTGGTGTCCGAGGATGCTGCGTTTTTTATTACGAAATATGTGCCGTCAGAGGCAAGGAAAGTTTTTGGTGTGTTGATGAGCCATACATCGCGGAAGATGCCGGCGCCAGAGTACCAGCGGGTGTTGCAGTTCTGATAGACAGCAATCACAAGCACTTCGTTTTCGCCTTCCTGAATAAGAGCAGAAATATCAAACTCAAAAGTCGAATATCCATATTTCCATTCGCCGGCCTGTTTACCGTTTACCCAGACTGCACTGTTCATATAAACGCCTTCAAAGCGGATTGCTATATGACGGTCAGTAACATCATCTTTTGTAAGCGAAAAAGTTTTTTTGTAGTAGCCAACGCTGTTTTTGTATAAATCCTGCACATGATAAATCTGCCAGTCGTGTGGAAGAGTGACGGGCTTGTACTGTGCGGTTTTTGCATCATTATAAAAATCTTTTGGATTAAAAAGGACAGGGTTGCCATCCTTGTACATTGCTTCGGAAGAGAGTGACTGCTCGGAAAAGAGCCAGTTGTCGTTGAATAAAGTTGTCATAGCTTGAGTATAGCAAAGAAAGGGTGAAATGTCAGTTCAAAAAATAGGATAGAAAACTCTAAAAAGTGGAAAAAAAAGAGCCAGATAATCCCAAGCACAGCTCTAATCGCATACCGCTGCTGGATTCCTCCTCTGACGGGGTTTTGCGAAAGACACTTGAAGGGCATCTGGCTCATCACGGAAAGACGGGGATTCGAACCCCGGATACCATTTCTGGTATGCACGCCTTCCAAGCGTGTACCTTAAACCACTCGGACATCTTTCCAAAGTGTAATAGGAATTTACTATTTATTTGGGGATGTGTCAATGAGGGGGGAAGGTTTAGTTTTATATAAAAAAATGGATTTTATATCATTAACTGATAATTGTGTGTGCTTAAATTATTCTATGGCAGGAAGACGAAAAATATACCGGATTTATGACAATGGGTGTTATCGGGATTTTGGAAAACAACCAAATCCATTAGAACTCCAGATAGGATATGCTGTTATTTCGCTGGTAAAAGTAAGAGATGATAAAAAAGACCCTCCTTTATTAAAAGAAATAGACTATTTGCGAAATCAAATTGATGCAGAATATGGACTTCCTCTTCCTAAAATATATATCAGGGATAATATGTGTCTTGAACCAAACGGTTACTGCATTTTATTGCATGGTATTGAAGTAGCCCGATATGAATGTAGATACGGATATTGCTTATGCATAGACACAGGCGCTGTAAAAGAGGCATTAAAAGGTGAGAAAACAAAAGATCCTGTTTTTGTTTTAGATGCAATTTTTCTTCCGGAAGACAGAAGAACTGATGCAGAAGTTCATGGATATGTTGTTGTAGATATGAGTACCCTCGTTCGATACCATCTTTACAAGATTATAAAAAAGAATATTACAAAGTTCCTGGATCAATGCATGGTAAATACTCTTATTAATAAAGTCAGCGAACGAAATCCTGATGTAGTAGAGGATCTTTTTGTCAGACGCAATTTTCTTATATCAGATTTAAAGATAATTCTAAACTGGCTTCTTGAAGAAGATGTTTCTATCCGCGATATGAACGCAATTCTGGAAACGATTGCTGATAATTTGGAAGATAAAAAGAAACCTGAAGAACTGATGGAAAAAATCAGGGAAAAACTGGCATTTTCAATTCTTACAAAAATTGCAGATGATAAAAAGGTTGTTCATGTAATAAAAGTTTCGCAGCCGTTTGCTGACTTTTTAGCAGAACATACTGTTTTACCGGCATCCAGAACCGAATTACCATATTTTGAATTAAATCCTGCTGATGCAAAAAGATTTGATTTTGAGCTGGAAAATAAAATCAAAAACATAAAAGATAAAGGCTTTATAACTGCTGTTCAAACTTGTAATAATCTAAGAACTCCTTTTGCAAGGTGGTTAAGGAGTAAATATGATGATTGTTATTGTATTTCAGAGTTTGAAGCAAAGACTGTGAGCAATAGAGAGATTTCTTTATTTATAGAAGGGGAGTTGGAATAAACTCCATTGTAAAGTACAACTCTGCATTTCAGACATTTGCAAAAAGCTCTATTTCTCCTTGAGATTCGAGTCTGAGAATGAGGGCAATTATTTTGGAGCGGCTGGTATCAAGTTTGAGTTGAGAGGGTTGAGGGGTGATCTCTATATCTTCTTTGAGCATTTTTGCGGCGCGAGTGGACATGTTGCGGAATATCTTATTCTGAACATCTTCAGATTCATATTTGAGAACGATTGATATATCTCTCTCGTCTATATCGCGTAAGATTTTCTGGACAGCAGTGTCGTTCAGATAAACGAGGTCTTTAAAATCAAAAAGACATTTATCCAGTTTTTGTTTGAGGATTGGGGTGGTTGTGCGAAAATCTTGTACGGCTGTTTTGGCAAAATCCTTTCCGGATGCGGGAAGGCTTTCTTTTATGATTTGAAAATCATCATCACAGGTTACTCCAGAGCTTGTTACAATGTGGTTGGCTTCATCAATGACAGTAGAATCAGTTTTTTGATAGGATTTTGAAAGCACAAAGATTTTGTCTCGGGTATCGAAATCGTAAGCCTGCAGCAGTTCGTCTGCTTCTGTGTAATCCAGTTTTAGATAAGCAATTATTTTGGCAAGGCTTTCAAAATGTTTTTCCTGCAAATATTCACGTAAAGCTTTTTGTGTTTCTTTTGAGATGTTGTCCATTGCGTAAGAAACCATAATCTGAGCCTTTCGACGTTCTACAGATAATTCATTTGTCATATAGAGCCTCCGTAAGCTTTTGATAAGTATAAATATAACGGAAGAAACTATCATCTAATGATATTCCTATGATTTAAACTATAGGTGGAAATGGAGGTGCGTTATGAAAAAATCAAAAAAAATCTGCCGGACGGATGCAACTGCAATCTTGAAGTTTTACAGCTTTGAGGATGGGACTTTTGCGTTTTTTTATGAAGTCAGGAAAAAAGGCCTTGTAAAATATTTTGTGAATTGTAACGGCAAGGTGTTTGGTCCGTATGAAGAAGTGGATGAATCGCAGGATGAAGAGTATAACGGTGAAGCTGGCAAAACCTTCAGAGAGTTTTTGTGGATTGGTAAGATTGATGGAGAAAATTATGTTTTTAAGAACGGAAAGAAAATCAAAAAAGAGGAAACTGTTTCAAGTGAAAAAGTATGCAAAATGCTTGATAAAATGTGTGAGGACATAAAAGAATATGAAAAATCACTTCCGGATGAAGAGTATGATGAAAAAACGCATATTCTTGAGGACAGGGTAAACAAATGTGAATGGTTTGTAACTCCAAAAGAAAAGTTTGGTCCGTATCACAAGATTTTACAAACTGCGTATAAAGACGAAAATCATTTTCAGTTTATTTACAAAAAAGAGAGTGATGATGATTTTTCTTTTTACAATCTGAATGGAAATGATTGTAAAAAATTATATGACCCAACATGTTTTGCACAGCTTTTTTATGACAGCAGGGGACGTGCTTTCGTAACAAATCTGTATGAAAAATATATTTTGATTGATGGTGAGGAAAATTATCCGCTTGGTACAGAATGCCTGATGATAAATTATTGCGAAAAGAATGGTTCTGGATATGAGGTTATAAGTGGTGATAATTTTTCCCGTTCAACAACAGAAATAAAATGTAATGGAAATCATGTTTACGCAGATTGGAGCTGGTGTGTTTTGCAGGATGGTTCAATCGCTTATTCACATGGATATGAAAATAAGGCTTACTGGTCTGCATCAAATGGGGGAAAAGAAACCCGGATATCCGCGATGGTGCATGGAGAAAAGCCTAAGATTTTTGGACATATAGTTCAGTTTGAAAAATGCGGGCTTTCTTATCTTATGATTGAAGGACGGGAATATCCTGGAATGGTAGATGTGGGGGTGAATGGAAAAGCGGGATTTGTTTTTGTAAAAGTGCATAATCTGTATTTTTATGAGTATGAAACGCCACGGCTTTTTGGATACAGTTATAATCGCGGTGGAATGAATTATACGGATGTATGTGAAATTGAAAAGAAGAATATTGAGGATTTAATACGTGGTAAGCTTATTGCGGGGGAATGTGAGGTGTAATTGCGTTATTCGGTCGGATTTTGCGAGTGCGATTGCATTATTCGGTCGAAAAATGCAGATTAAGTTGCAATATTCGGTTGAAAAACGCAATAGGATGAAATCAATCTGAAAAAGGGAGATAAAAATAAATGTCAAACAAACAGGAATCGGAAGATAAACTTGCAAAACGATTTATTTATGAACTCAAGAAACTAACTACAAGTGTTATAAAAGGAATGCCTGCGGAGACTTATTATTCAGCTGCAAAATCCTTGAAAGACCTTTTCGATTCTTTTGCAATCATTGAAGAGTTTTACAGGCCTTTGAATTGTTATTGGGAAATAAAAATTGCTCTCCAGAAGTATGCACAATTTGTGGATAAAACGCTGCCTTATGCTGAAGATTTCAAAAGAATGTTGATTCATTTTTTTGTGGTGATTGAACAAATCTATTTTTATGAGATTTATGGATTCTTTTCGACAACAGTTCATCCGGGGGAAGTTCCTGGGTTACCGGTAAAATGCAATTGCGGGTGTCTTCCTTTCTGGCCGTTAGAGCCGGTAGTGGATGAGCATGGACAGGTCATCTATAAGAAAGTAATTCGATTTTACAATAAAAATAGAATCCGTCCGCTATGTATGACTATAGGCAGCAAGCCTGAAATCTTGGAAGGGCGTGATAAGTGCAAACTAACGGATGAGCAGATTGAACAACTGAAAGCGTTTGTCCGCAAGAATCGTGACCTCATCAAGCGGCATTATAAAGATGACCTTTCTAGCAGTGAGTTTATTGGAGCTTTGAAAAAAAGGAATAAGTAATATCATTAAATGATATTTCTGTATGGTAATAATATCAACAGTAAGGAGGAAAAAAATGAAAATTATTCATTCTGTAAAATCTGGAATTAAGGAGTTGGATGAAATTACAGGTGGTTTCTTTCCAGAAGAATTAACGATTGTGGGAGCACGACCTGGTATTGGAAAGACAATGTTTATTCTCAATTCTCTAAAAAGTATGATAGAAAATCATTCAGAAAAGCCAGTTTTGTTTTCTATAGAGATGTCAAAGGTTTGTGTCCTACATAGACTGGCTTCGATGATTACCGGAGTTCCATTAAGTGAAATCCGAAGCGGGGGTGTGAAAGATGAGACTGCATTTTTACAAGTTAAAAAAATGATAGAAGAATCTGATTTAAGAATTGATGCATCTCCAAAACTTTCAATCGATGAGCTTTGTTTAAAGGTAAAATTCTATGTGCAAGAACTAGGTCGGAATATTGTCTTTATTGATTATCTTGGTCTTATTGGTGTTGAAAATGAAAATATGCCTATTTACGAACAGATTTCACAAATAACAAGAAAATTAAAGATTATGGCCAGAGAACTTTGTATCCCTGTTGTTTGTGCATGTCAGGTAGCACGCAGTATTGAAGAAGATGAAGAACCAAAACTGAATCAGTTAAGAGGTTCTTCTACTGTAGAGCAGGATGCAGATACAATTATTTTTGTTCATAAACCAAACAGTGATGATGCTGGTAATGCGGCTTTTCATCGGGAACTAATTATTGCAAAGAACAGAAATGGCGATACTGGTCGTGTAAGCGTTTAATGGAGAATAATTCATGATTACAGTTAAAAATCTTCCAAAAAACATTGACGACATCACCTGGCAGGACGTGCAGAATTGTTTTGTTTATCCTCCTGAAAGACCACCGGTACGGCTTTTGAAAGTGGAAACTGGACTGCCTGTAAATATTTTAAATGTTACTTATGGCGTTTCTTTTGAAATTGGTTTGATAGAATGGGTTGAAGTCCAGACTAATACGAATGATGAAATTGATGAAAATAATTATGAAATCTTCTGGTTCAACGAAAATGCAGAAACAGTTTTGGGAAATAGCAATATGACTACAGAACTTTTAACTATTGTGCAGGATTATATCAAGAAGTCTTATGCAGATGAAAACTCGCTGCTTTACAAAACGATGCAGAAACGTAAAGAAGAGTGGGAGAGGGATGTTGATAAAATGAAAGAGGAAAGGAAAGGTATTTAAAGTAAAATCAAAAAAGAGCACTTTCCGGGAGGATGAAAATGAAATGTGATGTAGTTATTTATTCAAAGACAGCGGCAGTGGGGGTATTTTGGTTTGCGGGGTGGTATAATGAGCCGTCTGTAATGTTTGTTTATGAAGCTTGCGGTTACAAAGATAATGATTCTGAAGAATGGACAAAGGAAAGTTTAGCCGAGGTAAAATCTTTTGGTGAGAGTTGTGAAGAAAATGAAGATTTTGTAATGCGGCTGATGAAGCGGGTTTCTGAGGGAGATTTAATTCCTGATGATTTGTATAAGGATTTTGTAAGTTTATTTGTAAAGGTGTTGAATAAAGTAAAAGGTAATAAGGATGATTATTTCAATAAAAGGAAAATAATTTATACAGATTTAATAAAATATTGTCAGGAAAATATGGCATGGTGCATTATACACAATCTGGAAAAATCTAAGACAGAAAATGATAAGGTTGCTGCGTTCCAGTGCGCAAAATATTGGGCAGAAGAATATGACGATGCCTGTGCATATCAGCAGCTTGCGTATTATTGTTATTATGGAATTGGAGTGGAAAAGTCTTATAAAAAAGTTTTTTCATTTATGAAGAAGGCTGCGGAACTGGGGAATGAGTATGCTATACGTTGGCTTGAACGAAATGATGATGAGGACGATGAGTGATATAGAAAAAGTATCATAAGTAAAGAATATATTTCAAAAAGAGAGAAAATATAAAGTCTTCATAAGCAATGAACTAACAGTAATAAGAAATCTTAGAAAAGGTGGCCAACCATTTTTGCTCAATTTCTGGAATACGCATTTCTATGATTCTGATTATATTGTTAAGAGTTGCTGCGGGGATTTTTGATTTATTATGAGCAAGCGAACAGCGGTGATTTTTTGTTATCCAAATTTTTGTTCCATTTGGAATAGGCTTCCCTTGTGAGACATGAACATGAATTGGTTCTAATGGAATGTTTTCATCGAGCCAAAAGTAAACCCAGTAAGATCCAATTTTAAAAACCTGAGGCATTATCAAATCCTCCAGTTTGAGAGAATTCTAAAATAAGATGTGTTTCTGAAGCGACTAATTCCTTAAGGTAATTTAATTCCTCTTCACTATATCCAGAAATGTCTTTCCATTCAAAATCAGGAAGAATACAGGTTGCCTGTTTAAAGCCAAGCTTTTCATCAGGAGTTTCAATCATAACTTTTACTTTACCTTTAGAACTCATTTCTGAATGGACAATTTCTGTATTATCATTTAGGGTCATAAAAGGATAAATCATAGGTTACCTCCAATATATAACCATTATTTAATATATCATAAGTTGAAGAAAAATCAAATGCCAGAGTCAGTTTTAAAATGATATTTATAATTCTGAGAGTTTTGTTAAGATTTCTATTATAGTTTTTTGTCTCTCAGATGGGATGTTTTCTAAAATAGAAATCACAGAATGATATTTTTTATACATTTCAATTTGAAATAATTCTTCTTTTCTATTGCTTGAGACTAGCTTTTCGTTTTCAGAGAAATCCAACAAATATTCAAGAGAAACGCCAAGTTCTCTAGAAATACGTAATGCATCTAATGCAAAAGGATTTGAGTCCCGCTCTATGGCACGATTTATGGTGGCGACTGGGACATTGATTTTATGTGCTAATTCTTTTCGAGAAATATTTTTATATTCAAGTTCATAGCTCACTTTTTTCCAAAATGACATAAATATAGCATAGTAACTTGTGTCGCCTACTTCACTTAAAAAGTAACAAATGTTACTATTATATTAAAAGTAACAAAAGTTACATTTTTGTAAATGTGTATTTTTGTCGTGAAATAGGAGTGCTTGATGGATTACATAAAATTAAAAGAAGAACCTTTAAAATCTGCTATTCAGCAAGATTATTTTAAGTCATATAAATATACACAATTAGGAAATATTGATTTTGTAATAGCAAAACACCTTACAGATAAAGGTGTTGTATCTCTATTTGAAGAAGATGACAATATTGATTTAAAGTCAATTCTTTGGGCAGAAGCAAAACAGGGAAATACACATGATATTTATGAATCTTTTGTTCAGTTAATTCTTACTATTGGAAAAGAAAAGACTTTTGAAAAATATCTTCCACCAAAATATATTGGAGCTTTTGATGCAGAAAAAATGGCATTTATTGAATATCATAATATTCAGGATGTCTTCTATCAAAATGATTTTAACTGGAATGTAACTCCTAGTAATCATGAAACAAAGGAGTTTAAACAGTTGTACGATCTTTGTGAAAGAATACTTCGGGAAAACTCAATTCTTTTTAAGTATGAAAATCAGGCTGATGATTTAAAAATCTTTATTAAACAGAATTTTAAAACAGATAAAGATGTTTCAGAAAAGATTGCTGTTACAAAGAATAATTTTACTTTTGTTTTTCAAAAGTGGTTAGAACTAGTAAAGCCTACAATTGATGTAAATTGGCAAAATGCTAATAAAGCTGGTATTATTTCGGCCGATTTCTTTTTAGCGGATTTACTTTCTTCAGAAAATGAATCATTAAAAGATTTGCTTTATGTTGTTCTGAAAAAAACAAAATATGAGCTTGCGAAAAAAGTTAATGAGCTTGGTTTTGAAACTGCAAGTTATGCAAAATTTACAGATAATCAAAAAGCATATAAAGAATTCTGGTCTGTATATGAAAGACCGCCAAAAGAAGAATATTGGGAGTATATTATTTCCAGACGAGATTTACTGGTTCCTCAAGATATTCGTGAAAGAAAGGGGTCATATTTTACTCCAAAAATCTGGGTAGAAAAAAGTCAGCAATATCTTACAACAGTCCTCGGTGAAAATTGGCAGGATGAATACTACATATGGGATAATTGTGCTGGAACAGGAAATCTATTGAATGGTTTATCAAATAAACGAAATATTTGGGCAAGCACAATAGATAAAGCTGATGTAGATATTATGAAAGATATGATTCATAATGGCTTTAATCTTTTTGAAGATCATGTTTTTCAGTTTGATTTTTTGAATGATGATTTTATTCCGCAAAGTAAGGGCGGAAAAATGCCTGATGATTTGTGTAAAATAATTTTTGATGAAGAAGAACGAAAGAAGCTGGTGATTTATATAAATCCACCTTATGCGGAAGCAGATAATAGAAAAGGTGAAGGTAGAAGTGGAGTTGCTGAAAACAAAATACATGATAAATACGCTGATAGGCTAAAAAAGGCTCAACGTGAATTATTTGCTCTGTTTTTTACAAGAATCTATCATGAAATACCGGATTGTATAATTGGTGAGTTTTCAACACTAAAACATATACAGGCTGCAAACTTCAAAGATTTCAGACAGGATTTTAGAGCGACCATAAAAAAATCTTTTATAGTTCCAGGAGATACTTTTGATAATGTAAAAGGTCAGTTTCCTATAGGCTTTTTTATATGGGACTTGAAAGAGAAAAAAATATTTGAAGATACAATAGCAGATGTTTTTGATGAAAATGGGATTATGTTAGGAAAAAAAGAAATGATTTCCTATGATAATTCTATACTCTTGAATAAATGGATTGATGAATATCGACCGGCTAAAAATGTAAAAGATTCGATTGCTACAATGATTGGAGTTGCGAGTGATTTCCAGAATCAAAGATTGACTCGAATTGAAGTACCTTATATGAAGGTTCCTGCAGATAATCATAATTGGCAAATAATAAGTACAAATTTAATTCCTAGTGCAATTTATCTTGCCGTTCGCTGGTGTATGGATTCGACATGGCTAAATGATAGAGATCAATTTTTATATCCAAATGAGAATTGGAGCAACGACAGTATCTTTAAATCTGATTGTCTTATTTATACTTTATTTCATCCACAAAATCATATTTCTTATTTAGCATCAATAAATCACTGGATTCCCTTTACTGAAGACCAGGTTGGTTGTAAAAAAGCCTTCAAATCAAACTTTATGAGTAAGTTCCTGAAAGGAGAAATTGAGATACAAAATCAAGATGATTTGTTCAGCGGAGAGGGAAAACAAAAAACAGAAAAAATTGTTTTGTCGCAAGAGGCTCAAAGTGTATATAATGCCGGTCTTGAACTATGGAAATATTATCATTCACAGCAAAAAGCAAATCCAGATGCTTCTTTGTATGATATTCGTAAATTCTTTCAGGGAGAATCCAAAGGAAGAATGAACAGTTCTTCAAATGATGAAACATATATGGAATTGATTTTTAATTTGCGTGTTAGTATGAAAATACTTGCAAAAAGGATTGAACCGAAAGTTTATGAATATGGTTTTTTAAAATAATTTTCTATAGTTAAAAACCAATATATTTATGAAAACAATAATTGATTCTCATTAAATGATATAACTCTCTGTTATTTTAAAGTAGAAAAATGAATAATCGTATTATTGTAGAGAATGTTTTGAGTAGAGAATTAGTAGTAGGTGAGAGTTTTGGAATTAAGATTACAGAGGTCAAAGAGTAAGAGAATAATTATGAGTAGAACATATAAACTTCATAGACATAAAAATCGTGGGTGTAAAAGAGATGAAATGCAAAATAAAAGTCGAAGAACTCATTTTCGTATGTGCATTAAAAATCTTTTGAAGAGTTGTGCAGATTATGAGGAAATCAATCTTCCAGCAGAAAAATCTATTATTACGAAAAAAAGAAGCGTTGGTTATTTAAGTCCTCTTGAAACAGAAGAAAGTTTGACAAGAAAAATACTTGCCATGAAAAAGGCTTCTATGAATGGTTTCCCTGTAAAACGGTGGTGCGTGTGTGGTTGTATAGACAAAATGCTCAAAAATGGAGCGACTCAAGAAGAGTTAAAAGAATGTGTTCATAAGTATTATGTAAGTAAAGGTGGAAGGAAAAAAGTATAAAGTTTTCATGAAGGAAAATAAAATCCGCCTGTGAAAGAATTATATTGGACTGGAATGGTGAAAGGTTGGGATGCTGTGTTTTTGGCAACGATGATTTTGGCATCGGTGAGGTTTTCATTTGTGTATTGATGTTCGGAGTGTAAAAAGATAACTGTATCTGCTATTTGCGGGATGAGCATGTAGCGGCCGAAATCACGGAGTTCGGGGGAAGTGTTTTCTTTGGCTGCAGGAAGTGGCATTGTTAAAATTATGTTTGTTTTATTTGTTTTAGCAAAATCGTGTAAATCATAAAGAACCGTGCTCAACGTTTTTCGGTAGGCTCTTTTATCTGAATCTGCGAGTTCTTCTAACAGCATGAAATCATCAATAATTATGATTTTGACTTTCTGGTTTTTGACTATTTCCAGAATATCATTTTTTAATTCGTGTAAACTATAGTTTGGTGCAATTCCGGCATAAATGGGAGCTTCTCCAATTTTTCCCGCGGTTTGCTGCATTTGTTCAATTTCATCTTTTTCTAAGGAGCCGTCATGCAGTTTGTAAAGTTGCAGCTTTGATGCAATGCTTAATAATTTTATTCCAAAATATTCGCTGTCGAATGCAGGAGAAAAATAAATTACAGGTGAACCGCAGTTGAGCGAAAAATGATTTATAAGACTCAAAGAAAAGTTTGTATTTGCTGTTGTGGAATGTGAAGCAATAATTGTGAGATAATTATCAGGTGATTGAAACAGTGATTCAATAATTTCATCATCTTTAGCATAGCGTTTTGTGTTATAGCTTTTGCATCTTGCATCAAGTATTTCGACTGATTTTAATGCGATGTTTAATCCTGTTGTAATGGGGCAGGGTAATGGAGGAGTTGTTGATTCCTTAAAAAAATCCAGCTGTGTATTCTGCCATGCCATAGTGGGCTCCTGTGTATGATTGTTGTGTTATTGTGTTTTCAATCAACTTTTTTCAGTTTAACATTAAAAAATATCATATTATGATACACTCCCTTGTTATAATTACCTCATCAAACAAATAACGCCGGATTTATTCCAACTTGCCGGGGCGTGGTGCTGGCTAAAAAGGAGAATAGGATGATTGAAAATGAGAGAAATTGGACAGTAATTCCTGGAAGAGAGTTTGGGTTGCCTTGTAATTTGAGGTGTGGGCCGGGGGTGAGACCACATGGGACAATGCATTTTGAGAATAGGAAAAACAGTGGCGATGATTATGACAGTTCGGATGAGCTTTGTGTGACAATCGGGAAAAATCCAAAGCTTATTGATGAAGCTGGAAAATGTGTTTTTTCGAGTGAGGAAATCAAAAGGATTTTAAAATTTGTTTCGGATTATAGAAGTTTAATAAAAGATTGGAACAAAGGATACATAACAGGAAAGGGATTTATTCATGCAGTGAGAAAGGCGAGAACTCCGCAGGAATCTTCTATCAACTGGAAAAGGCTTGTATTTGTTCAATATGATATTCCGTTACATGTAAATTGGTGGGCAAAAGATTTTACAATCGAGTATAAATCGAAGTTTGGACCTTTGCGATATGGACTTCATCTTATGTATATGATGCCAAAGATTTATACAGAAGAAGAAATTATTTGTATATGCAAAAAACAGTGGCCATGTTTTTTAAAAGCAGAAAGCTTTATTGAAGATAACAGGGTGCTTCTTGATACGGAAATACAAAAGCTGTTGGATTCCGGGGAACTTTTTTCGGAGTGCTGGGAGTGGGTAAAGCAAAATGTGGAAGAAAATATCCAGCAGATTATAAGAGGGTATCTGGAGGATAAATGTAAAAATACCTGATCTCCTTTCACCAGATCTCTGCTCCATTGCAATCTTACACGTAACTCTGTACAATCATCAGTATGAAAAAGATTGATAAGAAAGGCGTTTTGAAGTTCTGGTTACTTTTTTTGTTGTGTCTGGGAATTATTTATTCTTTTA